>Ga0247832_1003266_pt1 | contig 22541 bp, 27 predicted proteins | sample LaCruzMarch2015__10_FD_192407 | JGI IMG/M metagenome (GOLD analysis project Ga0247832, IMG submission 192407) | Freshwater microbial communities from meromictic Lake La Cruz, Castile-La Mancha, Spain - LaCruzMarch2015_4m | ecosystem: Environmental > Aquatic > Freshwater > Lake | place: Spain... | reverse complement strand
ATGGCGTATTATTGAGTACAGCTATGCGCGATGCTCAAATCGATATTTGTGTAGGATGCAAAACTGCTATGAGTTCAGAATTTCAGTTTTATAATGTTAACACTTGGCCTATGCAAGGTAACTATTATCAATTTCAAGCTTATGCCAATACAGCATTCAATTTTACATTCAATGGAGGCGTATCTAGTATCAACTCCAATGCCTTAGATATGGATTTGTTGGGCGATGCAACCTATATGGCTAATCCAGCTACATTCACCGCAACACAAACGATGAGCTCGATAGCAGGTACCTGGAATTGGACACCAAATGCAACACAAGTTCGCAACAGACCTTATTTAAATGTACTAGTAGGTAAAGAAACCAATAACTTAAACCAAAATAGAAAAAAAGAAAAAACCATTTTGGTGAAAGTAAATGCAATACCAACGACAACAGGCAATGTATTGAACGAACAAAAATTAGTGACTTATCCTAATCCAACAAATCATGAAATGATGATCGAATTGTACAATGCGCAAGCTGAATATGTAAGTTTAGATATTTATTCTTCCATGGGTCAACGCATGTATCATCAGGTTTTAAATCAAAAAGCTATCGAAGCGGTATTGATTAATACATCGGTTTGGTCAACAGGAAATTATATCATCCATGTCAATGGCCAACAACCATTGTCGAGACAATTTACGGTAATACACTAATTTAAATATAGGTTTTGTTTTATATTAGAAGGTCCCTCAAAGACCTTCTTTTTTTATATCTTCGCAAATACAATTCAAAATTGTCCTTAATGAAACTAAAAGCACTTTTACTTATTACCTTATCTGTCCTTGCAATACAATCATGTAAAGACGAAGAACCACCAGTTGAACCACCTAAGGAGGAAGTCAATACAGTCCAATCCATCAACTACAGTGTCAAAAAATCGTTTGTACACGACACATCATTGTATACCGAAGGATTACAATATATTAATGGAGCCTTATACGAAAGTACAGGTTCGCCCGATTATTTGCCATGGGCCAAATCCATGGTTGGAATAAACAATTTAGAAACAGGTAAATTTGAGAAGAAAATTGAACTAGATCGAACGAAATATTTTGGTGAGGGCATTACTTTCCTCAACAATAAATTGTACCAACTCACTTATACCACTCATCTTGGTTTTATATACGACGCCAAATCATTTAAAAAACTCGGGACATTTACGTTTGGCAATGCAGAGGGATGGGGAATGACCACCGATGGTCAGTACTTGATTATGAGCGATGGCAGCAACATACTGACATATCTTCAACCCGATAGTGTTACACCTGTCAAAACATTGCAAGTAAACAAAAATGGTATGGCAGTAGATCAGCTCAATGAGCTTGAATACATCAAAGGCTTTATCTATGCCAATGTATTTATGACCGATCAAATCGTAAAAATAGATCCTGCTACTGGAAATGTAGTGGGTGTATTAGATTTGAGCTCGCTCACCTACGAAGCCAAAGCAAAATACAGAAACGCAGAAGTCTTGAATGGTATTGCTTACGACGAAACAAGCAATATGCTCTATATAACTGGCAAACAATGGCCTACGATATATCAGATAGAGTTGATGAATTAAGCCCGCTCCATACACAACTCCACCAATACGCCATTCGTACTTTTTGGATGTAAAAAGCAAATCATTTTATTGTCGGCGCCAGCCTTTGGTTCAGCGTTTAGAAATTCAAAACCTGCGGCTTTCAAGCGTTCCATTTCGGCGTGTATATCGCTCACGGCTAAGGCTATATGATGCATACCCTCGCCTTTTTTTTCTATAAACTTCGATATCACACCGCCTTCTATTGTCGATTCCAAGAGTTCTATTTTGGTTTCGCCTTGTTGAAAAAAGGCTGTTTGCACATGTTCCGATTCTACCATTTCCTTTTTGTAGCACGGTGTATTCAACAAGGTTTCAAACAATGGAATCGATTTTTCTAATGATTTTACGGCTATGCCGATGTGTTCGATATTCAACATGACAACAAAATTAATGTATCTACTACCAAATACAAATCTAATTTACCCGTTGCAAAATCAAGAAATGATTCGGTTGATATAAAAAAATGCTTGTTTACTTAGAAAAATTACCGATGCTATAAGTAAAACTATATATTATTTGGAATAGATATAGTCTAAACTTATCCAAGTTCGAAAGATATAATTCGTACTAAATGGATTATCAAATATATTTGCACTTCGTGCCCGCTGAAAACAAAACACAAAACAACAAATTATGAATTTCCCAATATACTTAGACAACAATGCTACCACACCCTGCGACCCACGTGTAGTAGAAACCATGGTACCTTACTTTACCCAAAACTTTGGCAATGCAGCTAGTCGAAACCACTCTTTTGGTTGGACAGCCGAAGAAGCCGTGGATTATGCCCGCGAACAAGTAGCCAAACTTATCGGAGCTGATCCTAAAGAAATTATCTTTACCTCTGGCGCTACTGAAGGCGATAACCTTGCTATCAAAGGCGTTTACGAAATGTATGCCTCTAAAGGTAACCACATCATAACTACGACTATAGAGCACAAAGCAGTATTAGATACCTGCAAACACCTTGAAAAACAAGGTGCAGAAGTGACTTATCTAGAAGTTGGACCAGATGGTATGATTAATCTCGAAGACCTCGAAAAAGCTATAACGCCCAAAACCATCCTAGTAGCTATCATGTATGCCAACAATGAAGTAGGCACCGTAAATCCAATGCGCGAAATATCTGCTATTGCCAAAAAACATGGTGTATTAGTGATGAGCGATGCTGTACAAGCAGTAGGTAAAATACCAGTCGATGTCAACAAAGATGGTATAGACCTTATGGCTTTCACTGCACACAAAATGTACGGACCTAAAGGTGTTGGCGCTTTATATGTACGTCGCAAAAATCCACGTGTAAAAGTCACAGCCCAACTTGATGGTGGCGGACACGAACGTGGTATGCGCAGCGGTACGCTCAATGTACCTGGTATTGTAGGATTTGGCAAAGCCTGCGAAATCTGCATGAACGAAATGGCAGCCGATACAGAACGTATCGTCAAGTTGAGAGACAAATTAGAAAATGGTCTCCTCCAACTCGAAGAAAGCTATCTTAATGGACACAAAACCAACCGCTTACCCCATGTAAGTAACATTTCCTTCAAACATGTCGAAGGCGAAGGATTATTGATGGGAATCAACAAAAATATTGCATTGAGTTCCGGTAGCGCATGTACATCTGCCTCACTTGAACCATCTTATGTACTCAAAGCTTTAGGCTTGGGCGACGATTTGGCACACAGTTCATTACGCTTTGGACTTAGCCGATTTACGACCGAAGAGGAAGTAGACTACACCATCAAAGCAGTATCCGAAACTGTATTAAAACTTCGCGAAATGAGCCCACTTTGGGAAATGTACAAAGAAGGCATCGACTTAAATTCTATTGAGTGGGCTGCACACTAAATCTAATTTGAAATTTCAAAACATTCAAAAGCTGACTCCGAAAGAGTCAGTTTTTTTTTTGATATCAAAGGGAGATACATTATTCAGCTTCTGTGGCGTTGGCACCGTTTTGGCTGAGGAACATTATTGAGCTTTTTTTGATTTAACTTGCTTCTCCAGTAGTTCTATCATTTTATCTTTATCATCAAGCCTTTTTTCGTACAATTCTATAATTTTTTCAATAGGGTTAAAATTATTAGCTATTACATATCCACCTTGTTGATTTATGCTATTTATAAGAGGTTCCTCTTTAAAGTTTTTAATCACTTCAATATCAAATCCTATACCATCGGCTAGTTTAGAAAGTATATCATCGGGTATATATTCTTTTTGTTTCAAACGGCTTATCTCCTGTTGTTTCATTTTAAGTATTCTAGCCAATTCAGATTGTTTGATACCTTTTATAGATCTCAATTTTTCTATATTTCTACCTAAATGCATAAATTTTTTTGGTAAAGTACATAAATATTTGTGTAATTTACACAACAAAATAATAATATATTTTCATTTTGAACTAATAGTTTTGATTATTAATAATATTTATCACATAAAAAAACAAACAAAATGAAAAACTTAAAAACAAAATTTGCAATGATTGTATTGGTTGTAGGGACATTGGCTACAGCATGTAATAAACAATCGACAATTACGAATGTTCCTAATGTAAAAACAAATCATGTTAATCCAGAATTAATAATGAAACAAAATCAAGGAGAAGTAATTCATGGTGTCTATAATGAGACACTAGACGGAAATGGTCATGTACTTTCTTGGATGTGTGTAGGACCAAGCCCAGTGTGTATGTATATTGTAAAAGCTAAAAAAATAAAAACAGGAACAAATACATATAGATATGAGCCACTAGAAGGAGAAACAGATGTCGAGTATGAAACAAATGACGGTAATGATAACTTTATCACACATTATTGTAGTTATCTTTTAAGAGTAGAAAATAGCAGCTCAAATGAATTTCGAGCAAATTAATCTTAATATTCTAATAAAAGACAAGATGTATTATTGCATCTTGTCTTTTTTATTTTTACTGTTTTCTTGTAATCATCAAGAAAAAAGTAAATTACAATTAATTAGCAAAAAGTCGATTATAGAAGATTCAGATTTTGTATTTCATTCATTGCCAAGTAAGATTCGAATTTATAATGATTCAATTTTATATTTTGTATTGAGAGGAAAATATTTTATTGAATACAATTATTTGAACAATAGATTAAAAAGAAAGGTCAATGTAGAAGATATTGTAGATTACGAAAAGATTCGAATTCAATCTTCTGAAAATCTAAATGTTAACTTTTTTGATGAAAATAAATTTAATGAAATAAAGTCAGAAAGTATAGTAAAGTACGAAACTGTCAATTTTGCTATTACACCAGATAAAAGATTGGTTTTGTCCGTAGATGTTTTTATGGCATGTGATGAAATGTTCAATCATAATGGGGAAGAAGAACAAGTTACAGGATATTATAAATGTCAAGCTATTTGTTATTCAGACTATGACCTTCAATTTGATAAAAAAAGCTCACTACCATTAAAATATAAAAATTTGGGACCAGTTTCAAACTTTTTATTTGAGTCTGATAATGATACATTAATATGCCAAGAATATTTAAATTATAAAATCGGAAATCCACAATTTTGTTATTTAGTGAAAGAACAAAATTGGATGAATGTTTTATCATCAGAAATAAAAATTGATAGTACTGCAATGAAATACAGAAGTAGAAATAGGGTTCAACAATTTTGTATTACTTTTGATAAGAATAAACAAATGTACGTTTCCAATGCCGAATCAATTTCTTGCAATGGAAAAATAATTTATAAATTAAAATCAAATGATAGTAGTGAAATTAGATACATTAAATTGATTGAAGATTTATTATACATTCAAACCATTTCCACAAAATCAACACGAATATTTACATATAATATTAATTCCAACATTGAAACAGATATATTTCCAATGCAGAATAAAGTATATAGAACAATAGATATTTATAATAACAAACTGGTTGCGATAGCTGTAGAAGACGAAAAATATTATGTAGAACAATATGAAATTTATAAATAAATACCTGTTTTTAATTATAGTTACATTGCTAGCATGCAATCAAAAAAATAATGTACTAACAAATATCGAGAAAATAACGAAGATAGACACAACTAAAAAAGTTATGATAATAGTATACAAACCATTAGAATGTCTTAGTTGTAATGCATGCGTACATAATATTTACGACGATAGCATAATTCAATCAAAATTTGGAGAAAATATTTTTATATGTTACAATGGAATTAGAGAAATAGAATTAAACGACTATTCAAATAACTTAGAAGAAACTATATTGGTTAAACCTAAAATGATCAATAACGCAGAAATATACAATCAACTAATTACTGAAAGTGGAATAAACACAATGTCTCTTAAACCTACATGTTTTGTTTTGACAAAAAAATCTAAACAAATAAAAGTTGTAGATTTAAAATCTCCAGAAATTCTTGAACAATTAGTATCTGATTAATGGATGCCACGCCGTTGTAGTTGTTTTCATCCCCTCTCTACAAAGGCTGCGCCTTTGGGGTAACTATGTTCTTGACAGGCTTTGCCTAGTCTCCCACTAATTGAAAAAAATAGTTTTTCAAACTATTCTTCCCTAAAAACAAAAACGACAAGAAATAAATCTTGCTGTTTTCATTCACCAAATATTACAGCCCTAACATAAGCTGTACAAACAATCTTACAGTGGTTTATGCCGATGTGAAAGATGTTAAGACCAATTTACTACTATAGCTTATGATGAACAAACAAAGCAAAGGTTATTAGCACTTATGAATGGATTTAAATTAAAAATTTCAGATCAAAACAGTTTACAGATTATTAATGGTATTATATTTGATATTGAAAAATATTCAAATAAAAGTATAAAATTTATAATTGATGATCTTAAAGATTAATAAATACTATTTTTTATTTTTTATTTTTTTTCATTCCTGTAAGCTTTTAAATAATGAATCTATTATTGGGCACTATGAATCATACCAAATTGGAAAGCTAGAAACTATAAAACATGTAGTGAAGAATGGTTTCAAAAAAATATATTTTAGTGCTGGAATTACACTCGATATCAAAGCAGATTCTACATTTACGTATGCCACTTGTGGCAACATACTTACAGGTAGATGGCGTGTTGAAAAAGATTCAATTATCTTACATGAAAAAACAAATAGATTTCGATTAGATAGTCTCAACAATGTTTTACCGCCTCCAAGAATAGGTATTGATAAGTTTGGAATAGATAAAGGTAAACTATACAGTGCAGGCAAAATAATTGTAAAAGGGAAAAAGCAACAAGTTTTAGATATTCTTATTAAGAAATAAGAAACGTTCTTCATACCCATATCTTCAAACTTAAAATAGCACCCTTCCTTCTCAAAATCTTTAAACCTTTACAAAAGGCCAATAATATGACGCTTTGTCACATTATTGGCCTTTTTAGTTTACATTATTCATTTCGATATTATTGTTTTCACCTATATCCATTAAGTATAGTTTTTGGGTATCAATTTGTGTTGAAATATGAAGGGGTTGTAAGGACACAAACTGCGGAGAAACAAAGCCAACGCTTTTGCAGCACATTTAATTTTACCCAACTGCATCCAAAGCCCACTCACCACCCGACAAGTAGTCGGTTGACAATTTGAAGGCAACTTTTGACAAAAACAACCCTAAAAAACTTAACTTTACAGACTGAAAATTGAAATTAAGAAAGATGAAACTAAAAGTGAAAATCAGCATTGACGAATTTGATGGCAAACGCTTTCAAATCAGATTAGTTGAGCCAGTGCCAACTAATGAAAAAAAGGCTGTAATTACTCACTACCTTCATAATATTGACAATGGTGTGGCAAAGCATTTTAAAAAAGATGCTTTAAAATATATTAAAGAATATGTCCAATATCAAGAGGAAGAAAACAATCTTTCATTAGTTGCTGAAGATGCATTGCAGCAGTTACTTTTTGAAGTTAATGATGTTCCTTTTCCAACACCCGAAAACTATAAATTTAAGTTCATAGACTTATTTGCTGGCGTTGGTGGTTTTAGACTTGCAATGCAAAATTTAGGTGGCAAATGTGTTTTTACATCTGAATGGGATAAAGATGCACAGAAAACCTACCGAGCAAACTTTGGCGAAGTTCCATTTGGCGACATAACAAAAGAAGAAACTAAAAAATTTATTCCAGACGGCTTTGATATTTTATGTGCAGGTTTTCCTTGTCAAGCATTTTCAATTGCAGGTAAACGTGGAGGATTTGAAGACACACGAGGAACTTTATTTTTTGATGTTGCAGAAATCATCAAACGAAAAAAACCAAAAGCCATATTTTTAGAGAATGTGAAAGGCTTAAGAAATCATAATAGTGGAAAAACATTGGCTACAATCTTAAATGTTTTAAGAAATGATTTAGGTTATTTTGTACCAGAACCTCAAATAATTAATGCAAAAGAGTTTGGTGTTCCTCAAAATCGTGAACGAATTTACATTGTAGGTTTTAGACAAGATTTAGGAATTGAATCATTTGAATATCCAAAACCGTTGAAGAAAAAAGCGAAATTTGCTGATGTCAAAGAAAAAAAGGTCCCGGCTACAAAGTACTTTCTTTCAACTCAATATGTTCAAACTTTAATTAATCACAAAGAAAGACACGAAAGTAAAGGCAATGGCTTTGGTTATGCAATAATTCCTGATGATGGAATTGCAAATTCAATTGTTGTAGGTGGTATGGGTAGAGAAAGAAATTTAGTTTATGACCACAGAATTACAGATTTTACTCCAACAACTCACATAAAAGGAACTGTTAACCGTCAAGGCATTCGCAAAATGACACCAAGAGAATGGGCAAGACTTCAAGGCTTTCCCGACAAATATGTAATTCCTGTTGCCGACGCATCAGCTTACAAACAATTCGGCAATTCAGTTGCCGTGCCTTCAATACAAGCGACAGCAAACAATATTTTGGAACTAATTGGAATTACAAATGCCAGCAAAAAATAAAAAAGAGGAATTATCAGGTAATAAAGGCGAATGGAGTGAGTTTTATACATTCCTTAAATTATTGGCTGATGGAAAAATTTATGCAGCCGACAAAGATTTAAATAAAAACGAAAATCTTTTTTATCTAATTCTAAAAATCATTCGTGGCGAAGCAGAAGATTTCCAATATATTAGGAATGAAAAAATAACAATTCAAAATGCTGAAGGTGAAACCCTTTCAGAAATTCCAATTAATGATGTAAAAAAGTTTGCAGAGGAATTTCATCAAGGAATAGTAACTGGTGAAGCTGGAAAAAGAGCATTTGAATTAAACTTTGCAAAAACAGTTCTTCAAACTTTTCATACCAATTCGCTATCGGACGAAAGAAAAGAAACAGCAGATATTCGAATTGTCATTCACGACCCGATTACACAACACGAGCCACTGCTTGGTTTTAGCATCAAATCATATCTTGGAGGCAAACCAACCTTGTTCAATGCAGGGAAGCCGTCAAATTTGATTTACAAAATTAAGCCTGAAATAGATGACAAAAAAAGAATTGAAATAAATAATCTTGACACCTACGGAGCAAGAATAAAGTGGTTAGTTGAAAATGGCTATAAATTCACTTTTGAAAAAATGAACAGTGAGATTTTTAGAACAAATCTTGAACTAATTGACAGCAGACTTCCTGAAATCCTATCCCATTTAATTTTGCATAGATATTTAGGTGGTCCAAATAAACTTGCAGGACTTACTGAATTTTTGAATGAAACAAATCCGTGTGATTTTAACATAAAACTCAATCCGAATTTTTACACATACAAAATCAAACGGCTATTAGTTGATGCGGCTTTAGGGCTGAAAGCAGGTTCACTTTGGACAGGAACGTTTAGTGCAACTGGTGGTTACATTGCAGTTAAAAGAAATGGGGAACTTTTGTGTTATCATATTTATAATTGGAATGACTTCCAAGACTATTTATTGAACCATACAAAAATTGACTACCCTGATAGTAGTCCACATCGTTGTGACTTCGGAAGAGTTTTGAGAGCAGAAGAAGTTGGAGAAAATAAAGGTTCTTTTATCAAATTAAATTTTCAAATACGGTTCACTTAACGCCAACGCTTTTGTTTGCGCATTTGCTTTTTTCCAGCCCCACGCTCTTCGAGATGTTCGGCATCTCGAAGCTTAGATAAATAAGGTTCTTCGAACCCCTCTCCAAAGGCTGTACCTTTGGGGTCACTATGTTCTTGATAGGCTTTGCCTAGTCTCCCACTAATTGAAAAAAATAGTTTTTCAAACTATTCTTCCCTAAAAACAAAAACGACAAGAATAAATCTTGTCGCCTTTTTTCACAATTAAATATAGCCCCTACTATGGCTACACATAAAAACCCAAGCAAATTATTCCTTCACCAATTCAAAATTTAAAGTTTTAAAACTACCCTTTTCTATTACCATACTTACACTTTGGCTCACATACCCAGTAGCACTTGCATTAATAGTATAGCTCCCTTCTCCCAATTGTATACTATACTTTCCATCTATATCAGTATTAAACAGCATAATTGGTTCACTTGGTTTTTGTACACCTATTTGTGCCCCTGCCAAATGTTCAAAGCTTACATTATCCTTCACTATGCCTTTTAGTCCTGCTCTCGAGGGGTTAATCAAGTCTACCAAGTTTTGAAACACAAATTTAGTTTTCACATCAGGTTGCGTCGAAAATATCACCTGAGCATCCTTCAACATATCCATACATTTCACAAAACAATCATTCGTAGCTTTGATCTTCGTAGCGGTAGTTTCACTTGTTTGTTCTGCCAGTTTAAAGCTAGCATACAAAGCCGAAAATTCATCCGAAGCAGTCGTATAATTCGTTTCAAAACTTGCAGGCATATTATCACCAGCAGTCAGTATTGTTTGGTTTGCACTCAAATAATTCATCGCACTTTGGTTCATCATTTGCATACTTTCCCAATCCTCATTTGCCGCCTCTTCATAGTAGTTATCACCAGCAGCTTCATTCTGTGGTTTTTGCACTGCCTTATTCGGAAATGCAGTTACAATATAGCGTTTCAATCGTTGAAAATTATTTAAGCATACCAATCCCTTTTCCTTCACAGCTATCCTTAGCGTTTCTGCCTCGCTACTTCTTGCCTCATTATCAGGCAATGCCTTGGCATTCACTATTTCGGTTTTAGCTGTTGAACTATAAGGTACCTTATACAAGCCTTTAAAATCTTCAAATTCAGCTTGGTGAGTATCAAAATTTCCCCAAGCGGTTTCCATTACGGAGTAGACGTCTTTCTGTGCTATCGAGTATAGCGCTTTAATTTGTTCAGCCATTTTATATGATTTTAAACCAAATTTAAAATATCCATTTTAAACTTTAACAGCCCAAAAAACATATTTTAAAAAAACTACATAACTTACTCAATCTCAATTATTTATTTTTTTCGGTCATCTCACAATTTATCTCCACACTTTTTTCACTTTCAAAAGCAAGTTTTCAACTTATTAAAATCCTTAAAACGTCTCTTTGTCATATTTTTTTCCTTCTAAATCCCAGTAACTGACTTCTAGGCATAAGTAATTCATTTCTAAACGACCATAATCAACTTCTAAACGACTATGATTCATTTCTGAACGACCGTATTTCACTTCTAAAAGGCCGTAATTCATTTCTAAACGACAATAATCCATTTCGGAAATGCTCAGTTTTAGAAATAAAAGCTTTAATCTCACATATCGACAACATTGATTAAAAAAGTGGCATATATTACACAAAACAATTTGACTTCTATATATAATACCGTGCGAGTCTTTTCAAATGATCATATGTCTTGTTCAAATTGAAACAACACAACCTAAGTCAATGAAATTTGTGAAAGAGTAAAACCAACATAAACGAATCTTTAACGCCATTCTAAGACAAGTTCAAGCAAAAAAGCTATCTTTGAAATTCATAATTTTAATATCAATGAAAAAAGTAGCATTATTTGTTTTAGCCTTGGCATCATTCTCTTTGGCACAAGCTCAATACACCAATACAAAAATTGAAGTAGGTCAAAAAGCACCTGAATTAGCATACGAAAACCCACAGGGGAAAGTGTTGAAACTTTCTGAAATCAACAAAAAAAGAGTTATCCTATTGGATTTTTGGGCAAGTTGGTGCGGACCATGCCGTCAAGCAAATCCTGCTTTGGTAGAGTTTTACAACAAGTACAGTGCTAAAAAATACAAAGGAGCTAAAAATGGCTTTTCTATAGTAAGTGTATCCTTAGACAAAGCGAAAGAGCCTTGGGTAGAAGCTATAGCAAAAGATAAATTAGCTTGGCCATACCATATGAGCGACCTTGGCGGATGGCAAAGTAAAGCCGCTGCTGAATATGGTGTAATGTTTGTACCTCAAGCATTTTTAATTGATGGCAACGGGACTGTAATAGGTAAATACAACCGTGCAGAAGATTGTGTTAAAGACCTTGAAAAGTTAATGCAGAAATAAAGCATGGCTCAAACCCAAAAACTAATTATCATTACCGCACCTTCTGGCTCGGGCAAAACAACAATAGTGCAACGGTTGATGGAAGAGATTCCTTCGTTAGCATTTAGTGTGAGTGCATGTACACGCAAACCGCGTCACAACGAAGTACATGGCGTCAATTATTATTTTTTGACATTAGAGGATTTCACCCATAAAATAGCCAATCATGAATTTGCCGAATTTGAAATGGTATATGAAGGCAAATATTATGGCACACTCAAAGCTGAGTTACATCGAATTTGGGAAGAACAAAAACAACCTTTAGTCGATATCGATGTGCAAGGTGCCTTGCGATTAAAAAAACATTATCGAGAAAATGCGTTAAGTATTTTTATCAAAGCACCTTCTTTGGAGGAACTCGAAAGTCGCTTGCGAAACAGAGGTACAGAGACAGAAGAAACCCTGAAAGAGCGAATGGATAAGGCTTCCCTTGAATTGACGTTTGCAGACAAATTTGATCATATTGTTGTAAATGATGATTTGGATACAGCTTGTAATGAGGTTAGTAAGTTGATTTCTAACTTTATAAATTAATTAGTTTTACTTTTACATCGTTATGTTGACCACCATTTTTTATATCGTCATTTGTCTGATTTTAATCGGTTTTTTCTCAGGTATTGAAATCGCATTTGTATCGAGCAGTAAACTCAATATCGAACTTAAGCGAAAACAAGGCAGCTATGCAGGTAAAGTATTGTCCAAGTTTATGGAAAATCCTGCTACGTTTATTGGTACGAGTTTAGTCGGTATTAATATTTGTTTAGTTATATATGGCTTGCTGATGACGGAAGCAACACATGTTTTTTTCAATGCCGTAGGATTTCCCGAAAATGAATTTCTACGTTTATTTGCCGATACGGTCATTGCCACTATTATAGTGTTGGTCTTGGCCGAATTTATACCCAAAGCAATCTTCCGTTCCAAACCCGAACAAACACTAACCTTGTTGACTATACCTATTCAGATATTTTACTTTTTGCTTTACCCTATAGCAAAGTTCTTTGTTCAAATATCAGAGTTTATTTTAAAGTACTTATTCAACGTTCGGATTACAGCCGAAAAAACAATTTATACCAGAGTAGATTTAGAACAATTTGTAAAACAATTGCGTACAGGACAAGATAGCGAATCGCAAGAAATCAATACTGAATTGTTTGAAAACGCCTTATATTTATCTCAAGTCCGCATTCGCGAATGTCTTGTTCCACGCAACGAAATCGAAGCGGTCGAAGTCAATACACCTTTAGAAGAAGTGAAGCAATTGTTTATTTCTTCTAAGTTGTCTAAAATATTGGTGTATGAAGGCAATATCGACAATGTATTGGGTTACATGCATCATCTTGATTTTTTAAAAAGACCAACGACCATTAAATCCATCATGCACCGCATACCTACCGTGCCAGAAGCAATGAATGCAGTAGAACTACTCAATCAGTTTACGCGCGAGCGTAAAAGTATAGCGTGGGTCTTGGACGAGTTTGGCGGTACGGCAGGTATAGTAACCATGGAAGATATCTTAGAAGAAATATTTGGCGAAATAGAAGATGAATATGATGTAGAAGAATATGTCGAAAAACAACTGTCGAACAATGAATATATTTTTTCGGGTAGATTAGAAGTTGAATACATCAATGAAAAATATGATTTGGATTTGCCCATCGAAGATGCTGAAACATTGTCTGGATTCATTATTGAAAATCACGAATCGATACCTAAACAAAGCGAACGTATCATCATTGGGAATTATGAATTTGACATCTTACTTGTAAGTGATACACGTATCGAAACAGTCAAAGTCAAAGAGCTACATCAACAAAAAAAGAAAGACTAAGCTATGAAGGCTATGATATTAGCAGCTGGATTGGGTACACGGCTAAAACCGTTTACCGATTTTCATCCAAAGGCATTAGCAGTTGTCAACCAAAAAACATTGTTGCAACGCAATATTGAATACCTCAAGTTGTTTGACATTGATGAAATCATTGTCAATGTGCATCACTTTGCCGATCAGATTGTACAACATATAAGCGACAACAATCAGTTTGGTATTCGAATAACTATTTCTGACGAAACAGATCAAGTACTCGAAACAGGTGGTGGACTCAAAAAAGCAGCTTGGTTTTTTGATGATGGAAAACCATTTGTGTTAATGAATGTTGATATATTGACAGATTTAAATTTGCAACAAGTCATTGACCAACATGCATCGCAGCAAGCAATGGCTACACTGGCCGTAAGTACACGCGAAAGTTCACGTTGCTTTTTGTTCAACGACCATCATCAACTTTGTGGATGGCGAAATAAAGCAACTGGAGAAGAAAAAATAAGTCGAGCAGAAAGTAATCTAATCGAAAAATCGTTTAGTGGTATACATATCATAGAACCCTCTATTTTTAAATACCTTACACAAGAAGGAAAATTTTCAATTGTCGATACTTACCTTGAGTTAGCGAAAGCGCATACTATACTTGGTTACGACCATAGCGGATGTCACCTTATGGATGTAGGCAAACCAGAAAGTATTGTAAAAGCGGAAGGGATCTTTAAATAGGAAAAAATAGGATTAAAGACTATATAATACATCATTTGAAAAAGAGTAACTTCGTATCTTCATGATTGATTTTTTTAAGAAAATAATAGATGTGTTGGAGGAATTAAATATTCCTTACATGCTTTCGGGCAGTGTTGCAATGAGTTTATATATTGTCCCGCGCTCTACAAGAGATTTTGATTTTATAGTTCATATACAGCCAGACAAAATTCTAACTTTTGCTAAATATTTTGAAAAGGACTATTACTGCAATGTTGAGGCTATAAAAGATGCAATTAAATACAACAGTATTTTTAATATAATAGATCATGCTTCTGGATATAAAGCGGTCTTTGTGATATTGAAGAATGAAGAATATAGGCAAGAAGAGTTTAGGAGGAAAGTTAAAATGGATTTCTTCAAAAAGTCAATTTATATTGTTACCAAAGAGGATTTAATTTTATCAAAATTGATTTGGATTCAAACGTATCAATCCGCAATTCAAATGGAAGATATAAAAAAATTACTGGAGTCAAATAATGTAGATTTGATTTATATAAAATTCTGGATAAACAAATTAAAAATACATACTTTTGACTTAATATAACATGACAGATACGCCATCACATATATATGAAATTCAACTAAAAATTTGGTTGGATAAATCACCCGAAGAAAGATTATTTCAGTTCTTGAAAGATAATGAGGCGATGTATTTGTTTTGTAATGCCGTACGAAATTTGAATCAAATACAAGTGGATTTGGAATCAAATAAATCGAATACAGACGAATTAAAAACAAAAGAAGAATAGGCAAACCATACAGCATAGTAAAATCTGAGGGGATTTAAATAAGATATTAAAAGAGAAGAATAGCGTTTACCCTTACCGTATTATCGTAATTTTGGTAAAACCAGGTTTGATGATTTTGGATAATTCTTCAACATCTTTATTTTTGATGGATACACAACCATCGGTCCAATTGTGTTTAAGGTCTATCACATTATCGCCGTTTTTCCAAATACCATGTATGCCTACTGCACCACCTATGCGAGCACTTGAAGGAACCAATCCATTGGCTTTGGCATCTTCAAATATGCGTCGTGATTCTTCGTTGGGATAATCGAGTAGCATAAATTTTTCCCATTTATCATGGCCTTTTACATCTAAAATCGTGAAAGTACCTTCAGGCGTACGACGGTCGCCTTCTTGTATTTTTTGCATGGTACAGTTTGGTCCAAAAACACATTTATAAGCAGTCAGCAATTTGCCTTTATAATACACATTTAATCGAAACTTCGATTTAAAAACTTTAATCGAAACGGAGTCTTTGTCTATTGTATCAGCATTGAATATTCTATTTAAAGTTGGTGGTAAAGTAATGGTCGTTGTAGTAACTTTTTCTCCCGACTTAGACGTCTTAGTTTCAATTTTATTTCCTCTACTATCAAACGTCACCACTTCTGTTTTATTGATAGGTTTTCCTTCAGCTTGTTGTTTGTTGCGTTTGGCTAATTCTGCTTGTTGCTTGTTGTATTCAAGTTGTTTATTGCGCAGCGAATCAGCTTGCCTTCGTTGCGCATTTGTGGTATGGCAGATGCTAAGTAAAACAAAAAGTGCTATGAAGAAATATGAAACGTAAACTTTTCCCATACGATGATGTGCGAATATAAAAATTCTTTCAGTATTTTTAATGAAAGGTAACATAAAACTATGCTAAGAACTTTTTAGCTATTTCCCACAATACAATACCAGCACTGACGGATATGTTCAACGAATGTTTGGTGCCGAGTTGTGGTATTTCAAGTACGCCATCGCATAGTTCGACCACCTCATCGGCTACGCCATTCACTTCATTACCAAAGACAAATGCATGTGGGACTGATGGTTTTAAAACAAATTCGTGCAATGGTATACTTCCGTGAACCTGTTCTATGGCATACACGACAAAACCTTCTTGTTTTAATTGCAATACTGCAGTCTTTGTATCTTCAACATGTTTCCATGCTACTGTTTCGGTGGAGCCCAAGGCCGTCTTTTGTATATCGCGATGCGGTGGCTGTGGCGTAAAACCACACAGATAAATAGCCTGAACTAAAAATGCATCCGATGTACGAAATACCGAACCAACATTGTGCATACTGCGTACCTCATCTAATACGACAACTATAGGTAATTTATCCGTACGTTTAAATTCTTCTTGTGTTAATCGATCTAATTCGGACATTGATTTTTTAATAGACATTTTTTTTGATTTTATTAGTTTTTTTATGTCCTCTAAAGTGAATCTTTCGTAATAATATTTTTAAAAAAAGGGTTTTTGTGTTTGAATTAAAAAAATCAAAAACTTCTCAACCTACAACTCTCAACTCTCAACTCTCAACTCACAACTTCCAACTCACAACTTCTCATATCTCCCATCTCATATCTAATATCTATCTTAACATTCTGGCAAACTCAACGGTACATGTACCGCCAATCCACCGTCGCTAGTTTCCTTGTATTTATGGTTCATATCCAATGCTGTTTGCCACATCGTACTTACGACTTTATCCAAACTAACTTTAGCGTCGTAGGGATTACTTTGCAATGCCAATTGAGCCGCAGTGATAGCTTTGATTGCTCCCATCGTATTGCGTTCTATACAAGGAATTTGCACCAAACCTCCCACAGGATCACAAGTCAAACCTAAATGATGTTCCATGGCTATTTCAGCCGCTTGCAAAGCTTGATTAGGCGTACCGCCAAGGCTTTCGCAAAGCGCAGCTGCTGCCATAGCACTGCTGACACCTATTTCGGCTTGACAACCTCCCATAGCTGCAGAAATGGTAGCACCTTTTTTAAACAAGCAACCTATTTCGGAGGCACACAACAAGAAGTTGATTATTTTTTCTTTGTCATTGCCTTCGCAAAACGTAATATAATACATTAATACTGCTGGTATAACTCCTGCTGCACCATTGGTAGGCGCGGTAACTACTCGACTGAACGAGGCATTTTCCTCATTGACTGCTAAAGCAAAACAGCTCACCCAATCCAAAATATATTTGAACTGATGACCGCCTGCTTTAATGGCTGCAAGCCATGTATCGTAATCGGTATAGGTCGAGTTGGCCAATAGTTTTTTGTTGAGTTGTGCAGCACGCCGGCTCACATTCAAGCCTCCTGGTAGTGTACCTTCTATATGACAACCTCTATAAATGCATTCGCGCATGACCTGCCAAATATCCATGATACCTTGCTTGGTGGCTTCCTCCGACCGCCACGAATGTTCGTTTTCCAACACCACTTCAGCTATGCTGAGACCCGTTTTCATACACCAATGTAGGATATCCGACGATTTGTCTATCGGAAAAGGTAGTTGTGTGGTAGACAGGTTCAAATCATTTTTTTCTTCTTTGACTACAAAGCCTCCACCGACAGAATAGTAAGTATCTGCTATGGTTTCACCATCTGCATAAGTCACTAAAAATGTCATGGCATTGGGATGAAAAGGCAGGCTTTCATCCATCAAAAATGCAATATCAACAGCAGGGTCAAATGAGATAGTATGCGTATGATCTAAACAGATTTTTTTGGACGATTTTAAATCCGCAATAGTCGAATTGATGGAATTGACATCAAACGTTACAGGATCTTCGCCACAAAGCCCCAACAATACTGCAATATCGGTACCATGTCCAACACCTGTTTTGGCCAAAGAGCCATAGAGCAAAACAGTTAATGCGCGGATATGTTGCAATTTGTTTAACTTGCTTTGATGTTGTAAAAATTGCAATGCAGCACGCCAAGGCCCTAAGGTATGGGAGCTGCTAGGCCCTACCCCTATTTTAAAAATATCGAAAACTGATATAGATTCGTATGACACGTTGTTTGTAGTTTGAATGCAAATGTATATACAAAAAAGGATAGACCTATTGTGCTTATGATACAATAATGAAATCAAACACCTATATTTACAATACTGAAAAAATAAAACATATAGTTATGAAAAAATTCGCATTCCTTATTATCCTTTGTCTTGTTGCTACACTACCTTCTTATGCAGGGATTAATGTGTCTGAAGCGGCCTCCAATCCTATGGTACGTGGTGGCGTAGGTGTGGGTACCATCATTGCTATTATGGCATCGTGGACGCGCAATAAGTCAGTGTTGTGGGCAATATTACATGCCTTTTTTGGTTGGTTTTATGTCATTTATTATGTCATAACCCGTTAAGGTTATTTGACAAACAACATACGGTAGTCTACACGTACCTTGCCTTTCATGATATCGTCGAGTTTCGCTTTGTGCATACGTCGTTTGAATGCAGAAATATGATCGATAAATAATTTTCCTTCCAAATGGTCATACTCATGCAAAATGATACGAGCGGTTATACCATCGAAGGTTTGTGTATGATGTTCAAATTTTTCGTCTTGGTAGGTTAGCGTAACCGTTTCTGAACGCATTATATCTTCTCGTACTTTTGGTATACTTAAACAACCTTCATTGTATTTCCATTCTTCACCTTCAAGGCTTACAACAGTAGGGTTGATAAACACTTGTTTGATTGCTTTTTCGTCTTTATAATCATCTTTATCTTCTTCGTCGGCATTTTCTACAATTTGTAAACTATCTACTAAAAACAAGCGAATACTGTGGTTGATTTGGGGCGCGGCTAATCCTACACCATTGGAATGATAAAGGGTTTCCCACATATTGTCAATCAGCTCTTTCAAACCAGGATACTCGGGTGTAATGGCCGTACTTACTTTGCGAAGAATAGGTTGTCCGTAGGCAACTATAGGTAAAATCATAAATGCAAAGGTAATTTAATTTAAGAAATGTAAGAGAATAAACAGTGTATTATAATCCACTCATATAGCTTTGGAGTAGTATAGTAGCACTAATTTCATCGACCAACGATTTGTTTTGTCGCGCTTTCTTTTTCAGCCCGCTGTCTATCATAGTTTGAAAGGCCATTTTGGACGTAAAGCGTTCATCGAGGGTTTGAATGGGTATAGTCGGAAAATTGGTTTTGAAGATTGGAATAAATTTTTCTACCAAAGGCGTGCCATGTGTGTCTTCATTCAACAACGTTTTGGGTAAACCAATCAAAACCAATTCTACTGCCTCTTCAGCAAAATATTTTTTTAAAAAGGAAATTAAGGTTTGTGTTTCCACAGTTGTCAAACCACTCGCTATGATTTTCATAGGATCGGTCACTGCTATGCCGGTTCTTTTTTTTCCATAATCTAAGGCAAGTATTCGAGGCATATGAAGCTATTAAAACAAAAACAAAGACAATATTACAAAAGTAGCAAATACGATACTGGCAATACCATTTGTAGTACCAAAGGCCAAATTGATTTTGCTGATATCATTGACCTTGACCAAAGTATGTTGAAAAATGAGTAAGGCAATAAAAATGACAGCACCAATCCAATATAGGTTACCAAAATGACCATAAAAACCAGTGTAAACTACGATACTTGCTGTAATAAGATGCAGCAAACGAGCGGTCAATAAAGCATTTTTGCGACCCAACAAAACAGGTATCGAATTGAGCTGATGCGCTCGGTCAAACTCCTCGTCTTGTAAGGCATATAAAATATCAAAGGCGCTTACCCAGGTAAATACTGTACAGGAAAATAAGATTGGTAAAACATCAAAATGCCCTGTAATGGCAAGATATGCACCAATAGGCGCAAGAGATAAGCCAACACCCAATACCAAATGGCAAAGTGGTGTAAAGCGTTTGGTATAGCTATAAAATAAAATAACAAACAAAGCCACCGGCGATAAATAAAAACAAATTTTATTGATGAAAAACGTAGTGGTGACAAACAGCAAGCAATTCAAGACTACAAACCAAAAGGCATGTTTCTTGGGAATGATTCCAGACGGAATTTCTCGAACTGCTGTGCGAGGATTCAACTTATCAAAATGTTCGTCGATGTATCTGTTAAAGGCCATAGCTGCACTTCGTGCAAAAACCATACACAAAATAACTAGCATTAATTTAGTACCTAGCCCAAGGTCTAAATAAAAAGGTGCGTAAGTTGTCTTTGAAGAAGGCAAATAATCGTGTTGAAACCAAGGCTGAACTAAACCCAAAAAAAAGCCTACCAATGCAAATGGCATAGCAAATATGGTATGGCTAAATTTTACCAATGAAAGGTAATTCTTGATTGATTGGACAGACAAGTGCTTGTGTATTTTGAGCAAAGGTAGAAGATTAAGGATATTCTGCAATACGTATAACTGATTTGATATTTTAAAAAGACTTTAAAAGGTAAAAACTAATTTTCAAATCCACTTGTTGAACTAATGTTCAAAATGTATATATTTGCCAACCCAATGGCAGAAAATTACGTAGTATCGGCAATCAAATACAGACCCCAGCATTTCAATACTGTGGTAGGTCAGTCGCATATCACCACGACATTAAAAAATGCCATTAAAACAGGCCAATTGGCACATTCATTTTTGTTTTGTGGTCCTAGAGGCGTGGGTAAAACGACTTGTGCAAGGATATTGGCCAAAACCATCAATTGCACCAACCGAACAGATGATGCTGAAGCATGTGATCAATGTCCCCCCTGCACTTCATTTAAGGAAAACACTTCGTTTAATGTCCATGAGTTGGATGCTGCATCGAACAATTCTGTAGATGACATACGTGAGCTCATCGAACAAGTTCGATTTGCGCCACAAGCAGGCAGTAAATACAAAGTGTATATTATAGATGAGGTCCATATGTTGTCATCTGCTGCCTTTAATGCATTCTTGAAAACCTTAGAGGAACCACCAGCACATGCCATATTTATATTGGCTACGACTGAAAAGCATAAGATACTACCAACTATTTTATCACGATGTCAAATATTTGATTTCAATCGAATCACTTCAAACGATACGATAAATCATTTGGAGGAAATATGCGCTAAAGAGCACATTCAGTGCGAACGCGAAGCCTTACATTTAATAGCCCAAAAAAGCGAGGGTTGTATGCGCGATGCCTTGTCTATCATGGATAAGATTGCAAGTTTTAGCAATGATGTCATTACGTATGCTTCAACGGTAGAACACCTCAATATACTGGATTACGATTATTATTTTCGATTGGTAGAATCGCTCATGATGCAGGATATGCCTGCAGTAATGTTACTTTTCGACGAAATTACAAGCAAAGGTTTTGAAGGCGATATGTTTATGAATGGTCTTACAGAACATTTTAGAAATTTGCTCATGAGCAAAGACAATAGAGTAAGTCGTTTGTTGGATTTACCAGAATTAGTGAAGAATAAATATTTTAACCAAGCCAATCAAATTAATCAGTCGTATATCATCAATGCCCTATCGGTATTGAATCAGGCCGAATTGAACTACAAACAAGCTCGAAATAGACGTTTGCATGTAGAACTAGCCTTGATCAAACTAAATTATTTGCAACAAGCAATTCAACTCTTGAGTGACGAAAGCGGTGCACTTTTAAAAAAAAAATCTTAAGTGGGAAGTCTGATATCGTAAGACCTGCACGTCATTTGCTGCGAGCAGTTACACCGATACTAGCGCCAACCCCTGATTTGAAATTACCAAAGCAACCTGAAGCGCCTGAATTAAAGCAAGCACTAACACCTAAAGTCGAACCTACACAACCGCAACCAGCACCAAGTGCCGAAACCTATGGTGTAACACTAGGCAATCTAAAATCGTTTAAAGATGCAGCCCGTGAGAAGTTAAAAGCATTAGAATCTGATAAATCTAAAGTAGACATAACTGAAGAAAACTTGAAGGTCGCATGGCAAGGCGCTGTAGAGCTTGTAGCTGCTAACAAGACACTGTATAAAAGTGCAATTTTGGCCAGCGATGTAGTATTTGAAGGTCATGAAATAACAATTCATTCCAATAT
>Ga0247832_1003261_pt1 | contig 22570 bp, 17 predicted proteins | sample LaCruzMarch2015__10_FD_192407 | JGI IMG/M metagenome (GOLD analysis project Ga0247832, IMG submission 192407) | Freshwater microbial communities from meromictic Lake La Cruz, Castile-La Mancha, Spain - LaCruzMarch2015_4m | ecosystem: Environmental > Aquatic > Freshwater > Lake | place: Spain... | reverse complement strand
CCGCTGCCGCCGCGATTTCTGGACACTTTGTCGATATCCGCAATTGGTCCTACCACGCGTAAAGTACTCTGAATCCGAACAACCGCAATCTGTTTTCTTCTCAACCACCCTCCGAAATTATGCAGCCATTTACTAAAATCACGGGCGTCGCCGCTCCGATGGATCGAGCTAATGTCGATACCGACCAAATCATCCCGAAACAGTTTCTGAAAAGAATTGAACGAACGGGATTCGGGCAGTTCTTGTTTTTCGACTGGCGATTCAACGAAGATGGCTCGCCTAACCCAACCTTTGAATTGAACCAGGATCGAAACCAAGGGGCTCAAGTCCTTCTGGCCCGCAGGAACTTTGGTAGTGGTTCATCGCGGGAACATGCCGTTTGGGCCATTGCCGACTTCGGGATTCGGTCCGTGATCGCCCCTTCGTTTGCCGATATTTTCTATGGCAATTGCTTCAAAAACGGCACGCTCCCGATCCAGCTCAGCGAAGAGCAGGTCGAAGATTTGTTCCAACGAGCCGCGGCACAACCTCTGTACCAACTGACTGTCGATTTAGAAAACTGCACCGTCAGTGATTCGACCGGTTTTCATGCAACCTTTTCGATCGAGCCGTTTCGACGACATTGCTTGCTTCATGGTTTGGACGACATCGGGCTAACCCTTGAAAACGAATCGAAGATTACCGAGTTCGAGCAGAATCACCCAACGCTAGCGTAACGAGAGGTTCCAATGGCGGTTGTCAGAGAAAAGCGCGTTCGATCTTTATCTCAAACACTGCCTTGCGTATCTTGTTCATCCATGGTTCACGACTGAGACAACGTCCAAAGAGCGAATTCAAATGGCAGAAAGCAACTTCAAAGTGGAATGGGCACCACGTGTCCACAGGCTCCCTCCCTATCTTTTTGGACGCATCAATGCCTTGCTCTATCAAAAGCGACGGGCCGGCCAAGATGTGATTGACATGGGGATGGGGAATCCTTCCGACCCACCCGATCCAGCCGTTATCTCCAAGCTTTCAGAAGCCGCAAGCGATCTGACGAACCATGGCTACTCCAAAGCCAACGGGATCTTGAATCTTCGCCGTGAACATACAAGCAAGTACCTACGGAAGTATGGTGTTCGGCTGGATCCGGAAACGGAATCCATCGTCTGCCTGGGCTCGAAGGAAGGTTTTTCGCACATGTGCTTGGCCCTGATGGGCGCTGGCGATACGGCCATCATTCCTGCACCGTATTTCCCGGCACACATGTTCGCAGTCGTGCTAGCCTCCGGGAACGTGGTGGCGCTGGATGTTTCGAACACCGAAAAATATCTTTCGAACATCGCTTACACCTGCGAACATTTTTATCCTCGGCCTAAGCTTCTTATCATCAACTATCCGCACAATCCTTCCTCGATGACGGTTGAGCCTGAATTTTTTGTCGACGTTGTCAAACTGGCGAAAAAGTATGGCTTGATGGTTATTAGCGACTTCGCTTACGCGGACGTTGCTTACGACGGATACGTTCCGCCCTCTTTCTTGTCCGCCCCGGGAGCAAAAGATGTCGGTGTCGAATTCACCACCATGAGCAAAGGGTACAACATGGCCGGTTGGCGTGTTGGTTTCTGTTCTGGAAACGCGGACATGGTGAAGGGCCTGGCAACCATCAAAGGCTATTATGACTACGGTATGTTTCAGGCAATTCAAGTGGCCGCCATCGTTGCTCTACGCGACACCGAAGCGACCGTAGAAAAGCAATCGCTGATCTACCAAGGTCGACGCGATGTTTTGATCGATGGCTTGAGACGATTGGGGTGGACTGCTTCCGTACCAAAGGCTGGAATGTTTGTCTGGGCAAAGATTCCAGAACCCTGGGCGTCGCGAATGACTTCCATCGATTTCGCCATGCATCTTCTAGAACATGGAAATGTTGCCGTCAGTCCAGGTGCTGGATTCGGACCAGTAGGCGAAGGATACCTTCGAATGTCTCTGGTAGAAAACGAAGCGCGTTTGCGACAGGCAGTCCGACAAATCGGAGCGTGCTTGGACCGCAAGGCCAGCCCGGATTCGCTGGCGGCCGACAGCAAAGGCGAAGCTGCCAAACAATTGATCTAGGACATTAGAGCCTATTGTTCCATGTACGGAGCCTATTGCTCCATGTACCGAGCCTATTGCTCCATGTACCGAGCCTATTGCTCCATGTACCGAGCCTATTGCTCCATGTACCGAGCCTATTGCTCCATGTACTTTTTAAGAATGACAACGGTCTCCTGAATTCGATTCCACGCATTCAGGAGCGAAGTCTCGGATAGATCTTCGAGCTGTCGAACCGTTGGGCTAATCTCCTGAAGAAATCGGTTCCATTCCATGGCCAATCGAGGCACCAGCCGAGACCGTTCCTCGCACAAGGCCCGTCGTTCGGTTGCATTGCGCAGCATCTTCTTCTGAACGCTGCAAGACTCCTTATCCTCCTCGCGAGATTTCGCTTCGCAGCGCAACAGTTCCTGCCTGGCTTCGGTCCACTTCACCTCAGCAATACGCTTCTCATTGTTCCAGTAGTCTGGCAATTCCTTCTCAAGCCAACTCGCTACGCGCTGCAATTGTTGGCGAAGCTCATCCACTTGCTTTCCCGTGTCGTGTCGAAGTTTGGCAATGGAATCACCGAACTGTTCAACGGCTTCTAGACTTGTTACTTTTGCATCAGCCATGGCCTCGTTGATACTCCTCAATCAGTTCCGCTTTGCGCATCAAGTAAGGAGCATGCTGTTCGCTGGACTCGATCAGACGCCGTAGCTGTTTCAGTTCCTGCTCAAATTCCGCCGCGAACTTCGCGTGTTCTTGATCGCGCCACGAAACGGAAAGTTGCTGCATCTGCTGACCGAGTTTAATAGACGCGTCCCCGAGCAAGCTTGAAAATCTTTTCAGCTGTAACGCAAAATTGCGCAATTGTTCTGGATCGACGATTGCTTGAGCCATATTTCACTTTGTTCTCGATTGGACCGTGGGCATTAGCCGAAATGCCTTCTATTGATAAATCTGTGGCCTACCAACCAGGGTGTTTTGATGTCCGCAGCTTACGGGGCCGAATCGTTCGAATACCGCAAGCTGCTAGCCTGAATTCCTACTTATCATACCATCCACAAGCGACATCCTACTATCCGTGAACAATCCGAAACCTTGCTGTTCCGCGAAGATCGAATCCTAGCTTATAATGGAGCCATGGAACGACCAACCACTTCTACCCCTGAAAAGCTAGTACGTCGAGATCGAAGCCTATTCGTTTCTCAGGCGAAGACTTGGTCAGACCATCGCGCTTGGATTAGTAGCTTAATGCTTCATACGTCGCTCCTGGTCGTCTTGGGACTACTTTGGACGCCGCAAACGCGTGGCACGCTTGGCGAAAAGGACCGACCGGCAGGAATTGCTCTCGTTCACGAGACAACCAACGGTAACGAATACTTTCTTTCGGACGCCTCAGGTGCGCCAACAACAACCAATACGCAAAGCGCTGCAGCTAGCTCATCCCAGTCGGAACCGAATGAATCGGAGGGGCCTCCTATTTCTTTGGAAGAGCTGCTTCAAGACATGCAAGGAAGTTCGGACGTAAGTGCGACCAATGCAGCCGTGAATAGCACTGGCGGTGAAGGACTGTCTGGGGAAGGGGGCACTACAGGGACTGGCCAAGGCGTACGCGGCGGCGCGAACAAGGCTAAGACCGCTTTTTTTGGCGTCGAGGGAACCGGAGCATCATTCGTTTACGTGGTCGACCGTTCCGATTCCATGAATGTTTACGAATCGGGGCCGCTTCGCGCTGCGAAACGCGAACTTCTGAAAAGCCTAGAATCGCTGAACGATTATCATCAATTTCAAATCGTTTTCTACAATGAATCCATTTACCCCCTTTCTTCCAGTAAAGGTGCTGGCCAAATGGTCTTCGCCAACGATACCGACAAACAACGGGCCGGTAGCTTCGTACGCGCAATCCCCGGTTCTGGCGGCACCGAACATTTGCCCGCTCTCAAGCTGGGATTATCTTTCGCGCCCGACGTTCTGTTCTTCTTAACGGATGCCGAAGATCCCTCGCTTGCTCCTAACCAGTTGGCCGAATTGCAACAGCGCGCTGAACGCTCCCTGACGACAATTCATGCAATCCAATTCAATGTTGGGCCGGCTGCCGGCGATGGTGGATGGATCCGAGAACTCGCGGAAATGAACCGCGGCGTTTACAAATATGTCGATGTCACTGAATTGCAGAATTGACCGTGCAACACTCCTTGGCTGTTTGCAAGATCAGCCTGTTGGACTGATCATTTGCGAACGATAACGCGATGAAAATGGAGCTGCACTTCGCGGGCGCAAACGCGTCTCACTCCTTCTACCAAGCAAGCCGGCTCGTTTTGACTTTGGCCAACTGCAATCACTTCTTCTAGCTTCGTGCCTGGTGGTACAGAAAAGGTTGTTTGATTGATCGTTTGATTGCCTGCATCCAATTCAGGTACGATAAAATGGCATGTTGCGCCGAACGTGAGCATCCGAGCCGCAAACGCGTCATGGTAGGGGCGAAGGCCTCGAAAGCTGGGAAGCAATCCATGGTGCAAGTTGATGATACGCCCGCCCGCAAACTTCCAGCAAGTGTCGGGGGGCAGGACGCGCATGTATCTCGCTAGCACTACATAATCGGCATGGTACTGATCAATCGCTTTGACCATCGCTTGGTCATCTCCCGAACCATCTTCTAGCCCGATGTATTCAAAGGGAACTTGGAATTCTTTGGCTAACGGTTCGCACTTGCGACGATTCCCGATTAGCACAACCGGGTTGGCCAGGATCAATCCATCGCGAATTGCCTCTAGCACCGCACGAGGCGTGTGCTCTAAAAACGTAGTGCAGATTGCAATGTTTGGTTTAGCCGCGCGTTCGTCGGGGCTCCACACACGAATCTCCAACTTCTTCGATTCGGCAATCTGCTTCATCCGAGCACGCAACGGCTCGAATTGATGGGGTTCCACCTGAATACGGCACAACATGGCGAACAAAGCGGCTTCGTCATGGTCGTACATCTGAATTTCGGCAATGTTTGCCCCACGCGACGTAACGTCGTGAATGATGGGGTCTGCAAGTCCAACATTATCGGGACCAACCGCCGTGATAACGACTTCCATTATATACCTCCGTTGTTCCAATGGCTCTGTTTTGAAATCACCGACGCAATTCGGATTGTTTCGGCATGAATATCGACGATATCGTTGATGTCTTGAGCGTATCCACCGGCCATCGCAACGGCTGTCGGAATCGAACTCTTTCGCAACGACTGCAAGACATAGGCATCGCGTTGTGACAAACCAGACTTTGTTAGCTTCAACCGCCCCAGACGGTCCCCTTCGAATGGGTCTGCACCTGCCAAATAAATCGCCAAGTCAAACTGGTTATCGGACAATATCTGGGTCAAAGATGCGTCAAGAATTTGAAGATACGACTGATCGTCCGTACCGTCTGGAAGGTCGATATCTAACGTACTAGGGAACTTGCGAAGCGGAAAATTCTTTTCGCCATGCATGGAAAAGGTAAACACACTGGGATGATTGTTCAAAATCTGAGCGGTACCGTTTCCCTGATGAACATCACAATCGACGACTAGTGCACTTTCTATTGCTTCTTCCTGTAACAACGTCAGGATTGCAACGGCAGCGTCGTTGAAAACACAGAAGCCTTCGCCAGCATCGCGCATCGCATGATGTGTCCCGCCTGCCATATTGACCGCGATCCCTTCCGAAAGAGCCGTGCGCGAAGCCGCGAGCGTCGCCCCGCTGCTCCTGCGAGAACGCTCGACCATTTCTTCAGACCATGGGAAACCAATTCGCTTCATCTCTCCTTCCGACAGCAACCCTAAAAGAACGCGATGCACATAAGCCGGATCGTGGGCTAGGCATAGCTGTTCTGTGGTTGCTGCATTCGGAACGAGCAAAACATCGTCTTGATGATTAGGATTCATGACCGTTCGATCGCGCAGCAAACGGTACTTGCCCATCGGGAAGCGATGGCCATCTGGAAGAGGCAAGACAAAATGATCGGTATAGTAAAGCTTCACGTGAATGACCGACCAATACTACTCAGGTCTAAGAATCGACTTGACCACCTCGCCACGATGCATCTTTTCAAACGCCTCATGCCATTGAGCAATAGGCCAGACACCTCCGATGATCGGCTCGACATTCAGCTGACCGCTTGAAAGCAACGCAATGACTCGCTCCCAAATCGGCCAATTGTGACTAAAGCTACCCTGAAGAGTTACGTTCTTTTGAACCAATGGGTCGATGTTGAATCCTAGCGGTTGTGGCCCCCAGCCAACCTTGCTTATCCAACCCGCAGGTCGCACTAGGTCCAATGCAATCTTCAGCGTGATGCTGGCACCTGCTGCATCAATGACGCCATCGCAGCCAAGCCCATCGCGCTCCATGGCCCAAGGTTTTGCGTCCCCAATAATGGCCGAACAGCCGTATTGCTTGGCAATTTCAAATCGATGCTTATCCGACTCCAGCCCAATCACAGCGACCTCTGCACCACAAAGTCGAGCCATAGCGGCACACAAAATTCCGATCGTTCCGGGCCCCAGAATGGCAATACGATCTCCCGGCTCAATTCTCGCGTTCTTCACCACCGCGTTGTAGGCGACACAGCATGGTTCTGTTAGACACGCATGTTCAAAAGGCAACGAATCGGGAATGGCATGCAAGATTCGCGATGGCACTCGCACATATTTGGTCATCGCGCCATTGACGCCGTAACCAAAACCTTTGCGAGTTGAATCCAGATTGTAAAGACCGCGTCGCGACATGGGATTGCGAGGGTCAATGATTGCAGCTGTTTCGCTGACCACTCGGTCCCCTTCTTGCCATCCATCAACGGCCGCTCCAATCTCAATAATTGTCCCGCCAAACTCATGCCCAAGCACTACTGGGTAATTGACCGGCCATGAATGATCAGCCGTCCATTGATGCAAATCGCTGCCGCAAACACCAACATTTGCAACTTCCAAAAGCACGTCTTCCGGTCCTATGGAAGGTCGTTCGATCTCTCGAATCTCAACAGAACCTTTTTCAGGAGCAAAGTTGACAACCGCTGCGGACTTCATACAAGAAACTTTCCAAGGAAACAAAAGACGAAATGAACTGAAACTGCGAACTGAAACTGAGAATTGACGCTGATAATGATACTGAGAATTGACACTAAGCCTCGCGTCCAACGATAACAAGACACATGTCGTCCTCTTGATCGCACCCTACGATATGCTTCGTAACTTTTTCGACAATGTCTTGACCAGCTTTTTGAATGTCGCCGGCGCTCGCTGCAACTAGCTGACGCACACGTTCAATCGAAAACTGGACACCCTCTGCGTTGGGGGCTTCGAAGATTCCGTCGGTATACATTGTCATGGATTCACCGGGCTTCATCTCAAGCTCGAACATGTCGAATGGAATATCCGTCATAATCCCAAGGGGTGGGCCGCCGACATCCGCACCGGGTTCCGTGATTTCTTTGGACGCGGTCAACATGATTGGGGGCATGTGCCCCGCGATGACGATCGTAGCTTTATGAGCAACATAATCCAAAATGATGACGGACATCGTGATGAACTTCTCTACCCCTAGGGCAGTGATGCGATCGTTTAACGTGGCGAGGGCTATTTTGGGATCGTCGATGGATGCGAATGCAAAACGAGCCTCAGCGGACAGTTTGGCCATGAACATTGCTGCTGCTACACCATGCCCGACCACGTCCGCGATCACGATCGCGAGCCGATGGTTCCCCAGTTCAAGGTAGTCGAAATAATCCCCACCAATTTGTTGGGCCGGATTGTAGTATTGAAAGAAGCAATAACCTGGAATCTTCGGAGCAGCCTTCGGCAAAAATGCCAATTGCACTTGGCTAGCAAGTTCCAGATCTTGCTTGACGAGCCGTTGCTCAATCATCTGCTCGTGAAGCTGAGCGTTCTCGATGGCGATACCCGCTTGGTTCGCAACGCCCACCAAGATCTCCAAGTCTTTGTTTTCGAAGCCACCCTTCTGCTGGATGGTATCGATTTGGATCGCACCGATCGGTTCACCTTCGCTATTCAAAAGCGGGGCCACAATCATCGATCGAATGCGGAAATCCGCTACGCTCTGACTCAGTTCAAATCGCGAATCGCTACCAGCATCTAAGGAGATAATGGCCTCCCTGGTTTGCATCACCTCACGAAGAACCGTCCGAGAAACTCGGACCATTTCTTCTTGATCTGGGCGCCGCGTCTTGACCCACTTTGGCTTCAGTTGCCCTTGAGCATCGTTGAGAACAATAAAACCGCGATCTGCTTGAATGAAGATCGTGAAGAGCGTGTCCAGAACCTTAGGCAAAACTTCGTCCAGAGCAACGGCCTTGCCAAGGCTCTTCATGATCTCAAGGATGGCGGAAAGCTTCGCTTCCGGCGAGGCACTTAACTGGGCTCCATATTGGCTGCTGCGAACGTCTAACTTGGCTGTCACCGAACGCGATCCACCTCCGTCGTCATCGTCCTCGACGATCATAATGCCGAGCCCCGAACCTTCAGACAAATTGCTAGCGGAAAGTCCGGACAACTGCCCATCTTCATGAAAATTCAATTCAATATCGCAAATGCGAATAGTATCCCCTTCCACCAATTTAGTCGGTTCATTGATGAGCCGCCCATTCACAAAGCTACCGTTTCGGCTTTTCATGTCCTCCAGAAGAAAACTGTCACCGCTTTTCGATATGCGAGCGTGCTGACGAGATACCGATCCACTTTCCAAGACAATGTCGCAATCGGGGTGCCTCCCCATCACGTATTGGCTGTTTTCCAAAGGGTAACGTCGGCCCATGGCCGGGCCAGTGACTGCATCCAGATAAGGCATAATAGCGATTGGGAGCAAACGAAAAACAACGGAAAAACCCCATGATAACCGTTCTTGCCCCTTTCCGGTAATTGTCGTTTGAATTTCTTCTCGGCCATTGGGCCGCTGCATAATTGCTACAGGTCGAATTCAAGGATTTTCAAGACCAACTCGCACAACGCGCGTAACGCTCTTTCGTGAGGATGTCGTAGAGTGCCTCGACCGGCCCATTCGATACTGAAGAAGAATCTGCAAAAATCGACATCTTTGGTGCCACCTGCACCAAAAACGGGTTAGATTGAACGTGGATCGCGTGCCAAAAATTTACGAGTAGGATTGAGTGCTGTATGAAAATCGTTCGCAAAAAATTGGAAGTGGCCAGCCTTATTTTCGTCACCGGACTTCTAGGGCAATCCGCATTCGGACAAACCTTCGGACAGGTCCAACCACAACAGCCAGGTGGGTTGGGGTCTGGTAATCCATCATCATTGGGTCTTGGCGATATCACGTTCGCAAACAACGACGGAACATTTCAAAACGGTACCCCTGGATCCTTTGGTGGGCCAGGCATCTCCGGGGCCCCGCTCATCGAATTTGCAACCAAAAATGCAACTCAGGGATTCTCCCCCAATGGCACCCCCACCGGAAGCTCAGGTGCCGGTGGCCGTACGGGGGGAGTGAACCAAAGTCCATTCGGGGCCAATGCATTTGGTTCGAGTACCGCTGCAAATCGGAATAGCGGCGGAGCAGGCGGCAATAATGCAGCAGGCGGTCCCGGCGGCTTAGGTGGACTGGGAGGCCTTGGCGGACTGGGTGGGTTTGGCCGTGGATTCGGCAACAACAACGCCGCTTCCAATCAAAGAAAAAACAAAATCCGCCCAACCGTTAAACCTGACATCGAGTACCAAGCGCGAACTTCTGAGAGTGTCGCTACCGGGCTCAAGACTCGATTCACCAAAATCCCACTTCCTGCCCGCGTTCGAGGAGCCACCGCTTCTCTCGAAGGCAATAAAGTGGTTCTAACCGGCGAAGTTTCTAGCGAATCGGATAAGAGGTTGGTTGAGAGGCTTGTAAAGCTGGAGCCTGGGGTGAACCTGGTCCAAAATGATTTGACGATCCGCCCAAGTTCGAAGCTGGAATCTGTCCAGCCTGCCCCGATCCGCTAGCCTGAAGCGATCCGGATCCAACCGGTTGGAACGGCAGCGTACTTAAATGCTGCGCCATGGCTTGATTGGATCGGTCAAACGGGGTCATGACGTTCGTTGCCCCCATCGGGCCGGACATCCGCTGATTTGGCGTCGACGATGCGGCAACGGCTGGCTCCACTTGGCCAAAACTTGCTACCGATGCTTGCGAGTTCATTACTGGGGATGCCACAGGAAAAGCTTGCCCTTGCATCGAACCGGTCTGCCGAGCCAAAGCGTCCGCAATCTCAGGCGAAATCGGATGGGAATTGATCGACTTGCGAAGCGAATTGGAAGGCATCTGGATCGTCGTGGTCCGCATCCCATTCATCACTTGCGATGTGCCCGCCAATCTTGGATCCTGCAACTGACTGTTCACGGCACTGGGTATCGCACCGGGAATCAACGCCGACGCTTGTTGGGCTATTCCAGAACTTGGATCTTCGGTCACTTTGCCTGGCAAGTTTAAATTGGAGGCCGGGCCGCGAATCAACCGTCCATCTTTGGTCATGAACGTTGGGATCAACATAATCTTCTTTTGATCCCCATACGCTTCATCCCATGGGATCCAAACACTGTAGGATGCCCCCAACTCGCTCTCGGAAAAGTGAGTCGTGAACTGCTCGGACGTAAACCGGAACCGCTTTTCAGCCTGCCCCAAGTCCTCTCCATTGTGCTTTCGAAAGGTATCATCGAAACCATACACAATCAGATCACCATCGACTGGAATCGCTTGCGTCTTCTCATTGTAAAAGAAGAAGCGTCCCCCGAATCCGCGTGTCGGTGGCTTGCCCGCCAAGGTCAGGATGTCGTTGGACCAAGTGACTGTCATGGATTGTGGAACTTGGTATTCCTTCTTTTTAAAAGAAAACCACGATCCGGAATCTTTTTTCTTCTTCTTGCTTGCAGAACTACCTGTCGTAAAGGATTCGCATCCCAAGGCACAGCACGCGGTCGTTGCAACCAAAACCAATAGTATTCGCTTCTGAAACGTCATCTTAGAACCATCCCTGTTGTAAGCTGTTAAATCTAGCGACCGTTTGCAACACGTGCGTTGGGAGTAGCAATCGGTTGATAGGACGCGGGTGCGACACTACTGTTGTTCATCAAATTGGGCTGTTGGTATGACGAGTTCTGGATGGGCGAGGCTGTATTGACCGTTGGCTGCGACACGCCGGAACCCGTCGTGTTCAACAGGGTTCGATTCCCATTGGGCGCCGATTGAACGGGTGCATTCATCGGGTAGCCCTCGGGCATCTCCGCCCCCTGAGCTCCGTTCATGTATTCTGGCTCACCCATTATCATGCCCTCGGGCTCAGCTCGTTGTTCATACTCGACCGTGGGCTGCAAGTCAGGGTAAATCACCGGCGACGTTGCTGGTCCCCACAAGCCATTCCCTGCAGATAATCCAACGTCCCCATGGATGTTGAGCACGTCCGCCAAGCACCAGCTCATTCGAGACGATTCCACTTGCTTGATCATGTCCAACTTTTCCGAATCGTTAAAGTTCACAACACGAGGCGTCATGACCACGAGCAACTCGGTTCGTTTTTCGTTTTCTGTATCGAATCGGAACAAGGCACCGGCCAAAGGAATATCAGCTAACCAAGGAATCCGTCGCGATCGTGTCGCTCGCTCTTTGGTGATCAAGCCGCCCAGCACAACGGTTTGTCCGTCGTACGCCGTAACACGCGTTTGAGCGACTGTCTTTTCGATGACGGGGGATCTTACGACTTCGCCGTTTGCACCAAAGCCCACGACCACACCGGTTGCTTCCGGACCGAGTCTCGATCGAGTCACAGCGACAATCATGTTGATCAAACCATCTTGGTTGGTTCTGGGTTGAATCTGCATGATCAATCCTACAGGAACATCGATGAACGTGTTTTGCAAACCACCAAACTGGTTCTGAGTCGAACCGGTGATTCGCGGAACGTCCTGACCAACTTGAACGTACGAGATATTGTTATCAATCGTCATCAACTGTGGGCGCGACAGGATTTGAATTCGGTTCGCATCTTGCAGTGCTCGGAACAGCATGCTTACCGATTCACTACCGGCGGCAAGAACCAAACCACCATAACCGAGGCCTGTGTTGGTTCTTCCGAGCCCAAAGCCCGAAGAACCCTGACCAGCCACGTTCTGAGGCCGACGCTGCGGAGAGCCGGTGGTAAACGGAGTGCCTAGGTTGAAGCCAGGACTGGTCAGCGTTCCCCCACTGGCACTGTTGCGATCAAACAACAAGGAATCTTGAAGCCCAAATTCGGTTCCGAAATCAAGCGTGTCTTCTAACGTTACTTCAGCAATAAGAATCTCCACCGCGATCATGGGCTGCTGACGATCCAGCTTCTCGATCACTTGTCGTGCCTGCTGCATATACCTGGGAGTGGCACTAATCACAAGACTGTTGGTTGCAGGCTCTGCAAACACAAACACTTCTCGATCAATTCGCTCGAATACACTGATCTGAGTTCCGTTGGCACCCTGCTGCTGAGCGAGCGTGTTGGTAATATTGGTCCGCTGTGCATTGAACAAATTCGTCAATGCATTGGCAACGTCTACCGAGGAACTGTTGCGAAGCCATACGACTTCGGTTGAACGCAGCTTTGCACTTTCTTCGTCTAGACGAAGCAGAAGCACTTCGATCACTTCCAGGTCGGATTGTGATCCGGATACAATGACTGAATTCGTGCGAGTGTCGGTGGTGATCCGAAGCGGGACAAGTGAACTATCCCCCCCACCCGATAACGAAGCCAAGTTTTGTAAACCGAATAACCCACCTAATCCATTTCCACCCTGAGCGTTGTTGTTCGCTGCCTGTATACCAAAGGCCTGTTGCAACGTCGTCGCCAAGGCGGTTGCGTCTCCGTTCTTGACTTCAAAGACCTTGATGCGGGCTTCGACGCTCGGCATTTGATCGAGCTGTTCAATCAACGCACCGATCAACGCCATACTGGAAGATGGTGCTGTCACCACCAACGTGTTGGTGCTGGGGTTGCTGTTCACACTGACGCCTGCCAGAGCACCCGCCCCCACCGACTCGCCCTTACGAGGAATAATCGATATTCGACTGCTTGGCCCCGAGGCCGAGCGAGAATCGGAACCACCTGTATTCGAGCGTTGCTGATTGTTGTTGTTTCCGGTGCTGGTGCTGGACGACTCGCCATTGATCGCGGATTGCAAAATGGTTTGCAATTCCGAAGCAACTGCGTACTTGACAGGAAATACGCGAATTTCGCTTTCGGCAGAGGAAGATTCGACGTCGATCTCTTTCACCAGCTTCGCAACTTCTGCCTGATCCCGAGGCGAGGCCTGCACGATCAAAGAGTTTGTTCGATAATCTGCAACCGCCTTGATCCGTGGTGTCAGCCCGGACGTGTTTTGTGCAGCATTGGTTGTTGCGGCTGGCGGTTCACCAAAGAAGTTCCGCACCAAGGTCTCAGCGTCTACCGCCGAGGAGTGTACGAAGCGAAAAACTCGCAATTGGCTATTTGGGTCCAACGGTTGATCAAGCTTGTCAATCAGCTCCTTGATGCTGGTCAACGCTTCAGGCCTACCGATCAACAAGAGAGCATTGGGCTGCCCAAGAGCCGTGATGCTGATCTGACCCTGACGCAGCGCGAATACATTGTCATTCAAGTCCTTGATAATGGTCCCCAAGGCTTGGCTATTCACATGCTTGAGCATCAACAGCTGAATATCAGGCTGAGTCTCGATGCTTTGCTTTTTGATTTGATCGATGACTTCCAAAACACGCTGAACGTCTTTCTTGCTTCCTTTTACGATGACCAGTCCCATTTCTGGGACGAACGAGATATCAACGTCACCGATCAGTCCGCTTCCGGCAGCCAGCGCATCGGGCGAACCGATTGCAGCGGCTTTGTCATTGTCTCCGCCCGCAACAGGAATCCTCGCCGCACCCGTGGCCTCATCCCCTTCGGCCGGCTTTTGGTACGTTGCCATTTTTACTAGCTTTAACGCTCGCTCGATTCGTTCCGGGCTAGCTGGGGTGATTGGAACAATCTGAGTCGGTCGATTGGTGTCCGCTTGGCCCACGTCGATGGCAGTGACCACTTGAGTCCAAGCCATGACATTGGTGGGAGTGCCTTGCAGACGCACCTCGTCATTGCGACGATCCACAAGCATCACTTCTTGTACCGTGTCTTTGCCCACGAGCTTCAACTGAGCTAGCTCGCCATTATTGAGTGTTGTGATGGTCAATCGTGGGCCTGCTAATCGCCCGACTGCGTCTTCCAATTCGCGCCACGTTGCCCGCTGCAATTTGTACTGATTCTGCATGATTCTGGAGGGAACCACATTTCCTTGCTGATCCATTGCAAGGCTACCAAACTGTTTCCGAACCTCTTCCACGGCTAGAGCAATCTGTCGCTGAGTTGGCTCGGGGGCCAAGACCATCAACCGACCGGAGTTGGGTTCGTTGGTGATGCGAACCCGCTTGTCGGCTCCGAATAGCACCTGGAGCCGTGCACCCACTTCACCGACGCGTTCGAGCGGAACGTCGTAAACTTGCAAGCGCGCTTCCACGTTCCCATTCGTGGCCGGTAGGGTTTGGCCTGACTGATTCACGGCTCCGCTGGCTGCTGGCAACTGAAAGGTCTGATTGGTGTTCGGGGCGGATGCCTGCCCAAGCACATGGCTAGAGAACCATGTCGTAGTCGTCACGCCGCAGGCGATAGCTAGCAAGAGACGTTTTTGGCTTTTTGTTCGTCGTAGTTTCACAGTCCGATTCCCTTTGGCAGAATTCAGGCTTGATGGAATTGATAGCCCGCAGTTTTGGAGTAATCGGATTAATCATCAGACACTCTTCAGTCAAAAGAACCCTCGCGACCGTTAAACTTTAACATTTCGAAAATCCTTCCAAGCATTCGAAAAAACCGAAAGATCACTATCAAGCGCACTCGGTGAAGCCTTCAAAACGACGTTAAGTCATTTCATTTCCATGGAAAAACCGACATTTGGGGCGACCTTGAGAAGGAGAGATGGCAAAAGCAGGCTTGATAAACCGGGGTTGTCTGGTGTAGATTACGTGCTCTGGAGGATAGCCGAATGGTTAGGAACCTGATTCGAAATCAGGCGCCGGGAAACCGGTTGAGGGTTCGAATCCCTTGTCCTCCGCTCAAATAGCCAGCTGTTTTGCTGGCTATTTTCGTTTCGTCATGTGGTTTCACTCCTACGAGGTTTGGCATTCGCCCGGAAGTCAGATCGCGGCTCGACCCAGGGATCCATCGGAATCATTTGGGCCCAAGCACTTAACGTCCTCGAGGTATATGTGGCACCACGCAAAGCTATTTTTAACGGGGTCGAATTCATCGACTGCAAAGTACTCCCCACCGAACAGGACCTCGACCATTGGATAGTGCAGGGCCGGCTGACACTTCCGGAAGATTACCGAAGATTCTTGCTTCGCGTGAATGGCGGACGAACTCGACCAAGCTCCTACCGCTACCCAAGATGGACCAATGATTCCACTTGGGGAGAACCAGAGCCTGTTGAAACGGAGTGGATGTTCCCCAAACCAAGCAAAGACCAACTGCAGCTTCTGAATGCACTCGCGGAACTCAAAGCCTTCACGAAAAGTCCTCCCAAAGTGAGAGCGTTTTGTTATCTCTCGCGTGGCGATTACTCTTTGGCGGCGTTGCTGGCAGAACGCAAGATAACCCGTTTACCTGACAGCTCGTCGCTCATGCCGATTGCGTTCAATCAGGCGAACCAGCCGATCTGGTTGTCTCTTTCCGAAACGCATTTCGGTTCGGTCTTTCAATCCGACAACGCCCTAGACCCCGCAAAAAACACGCAGGATCTTGCCCATCTGGACGAATCGGTCGATCTCAAAATCGCGGATTCGTTTAGCGAATTCGTCCGCGGCTTTTTCAAGGGAGAAGCCATTATGAAACCTGGCTTCACCCTAGGCCCTCATCACCGCCGAGTCATGAGCAACCGCTGATCGCTCGCTTGTCGTAGGCCCTAACAAGCAATAACGCAATTACGGCCCCCCCAACAAATCGCATTACCCCAACTAGCTAGCCAGCATGCCTAGCATGGAAAGCCGTATACGCGTCCAAAGCGACTTGTTAAGGCCTACGGCACCCGAGCAGTGTCATGCCATTCGTGGTTGGCACCGATTGAGCGGCTATTGCCTTATTTTGTCGGAGGAGGGATGGCAGGCGGGCTCCGGATTGGGTGAATATCGATTATCATAGATTTGTGCAAACGGTAACACTTGATGGTTGCTGATAAGAATTTGGATGCAGCGACTGCGCGTTCCTCTCACTCGTTTTACTACGCTCCTTTTGTTTCACCTTCCGACAGGATTTAAACCATGTCTGTATCTCGTCAACCGTCGCGTCGCGTATTTCTTCAAGGGGCCGCAGCCGCTGGCACGGCAGTGACCTTGGGCTCATCCTTGAATCCTGCCTTCGGCTATCGATCCCCCAACGACCGCCCCGTCTTTGCAACGATTGGACTGCGAAATCAAGGTTGGACGATTACCGAAAAGTCTTTCAAGTTCGCAGATTTCGCAGCATTGGCCGATGTCGACTCCAATGTTCTTGGCTCCAACGTTGAAAAGACAGAGCGGGCTCAAAAGAAGAAGCCAGATGCCTACAAGGATTATCGAAAGATCTTGGATCGCAAAGATATCGACGCGGTAATGATCGCTACACCAGACCACTGGCACACCAAGATCTCCGTCGAAGCGATGTACGCAGGGAAAGATGTCTACTGCGAAAAGCCACTCACGTTGACCATTGCGGAAGGCAAATTGATCGAAAAAGTCGTTAAGGAAACAGGCCGTGTCTTTCAAGTGGGTACGATGCAACGCACCGAGATTGACCAACGATTCCTGTTGGCGGTGGCTCTGGTGAAGCACGGACGGATCGGAACGGTTCAGCGAGTCAGTTGCGGCATCAACGGCATGGATGCATCCCCCGTTATTCCAGTCGTGCCGGTACCGAAAGAACTCGACTGGGATTTTTGGCTCGGACCAGCACCCAAGGTCGACTACCGTTCCCTGCCAGAAATGCGAGAAGGTTATGGTGGCGGAGTGCCGTTGCACAGCAATTGCCATTACGCTTTCCGTAACTGGCACGAATACTCCGGCGGCAAGCTAACCGACTGGGGTGCTCACCATGTGGATATTGCATGCTGGGCTCTAGGGGCAAGCGATACAGGCCCCAGCAAGGTTTCTCCGTTGGAGTTCAAGTTGCCAGTAGAGTACAAGAAAGGGCATCCGCTAGTTCAGGATCAGTACAATGCGGCCACAAGCTTTAAGATCCAAGCTGACATGCCAAACAAAGTCGAAATGATTATCACGAGCGAAGGTGACAACGGCATTCTGTTCGAAGGAACCGAGGGTCGATTCTTTGTGAACCGCGGCAAGATTGCAGGCAAGCCAGTGGAAGATCTGAAAGACAAACCCTTGCCCGAGGGCGCGATTGAAGCAATTTATGGCGGCAAAGTTAGCGAGAACCACACCGCAAACTTCATCGAGGGTATGAAAGCTCGGAAGCAACCGATTTCCGATGTTTGGACCCATAATCGAATGCTCGAAATCTGCCACCTCTCCAACATTGCAATGCGGCTGAATCGCGCTCTTCAGTGGGATCCCGCAAAGCGAGAGATCGTCGGGGATTCGGAAGCCAATTCCTTCTTGTCACGCGAGAGCCGCAAAGGTTACGAGATTCAGATGTAGAACTGTTCGGTCTACTTGGTTCCCGGTTTCGCTGCGATCGGGATACCAAGTTCCCGCATGAGCATTTTCATATCTTCCCATGTGAGACGCTTAGCGTCCACATTTCGAAGAAGGTACGACGGGGGGTAGGTGACCAGGACTTTTGCTCCTCGGTAGGCATGAAACCGTCCGCGAAGTCTCCCTATACTCTCGGTGCTTTTCAGGACAGCTCGGACCGCGATAGACCCCCAGCAGACGATGTAATCTGGTTGAATGATCTCCAGCTGGGACTCAAAGAAGGGCCGGCAGTTTTCAATCTCAGTGTCCATCGGAGTTCGGCTGTTGGGCGGTCGGCATTTCAGTGCATTGAGAATATAGACTTCCTCACGCTTTAGCCCACTTGCAATCAAGATCTTGTCAAGCAGCTGTCCAGCGGGCCCAACAAACGACTCACCCTTGCGATCTTCCTCTGCTTCAGGTGCCTCTCCAAACATCACGATACGAGAGTTGGATGGACCGGCCCCAAATACGGTCCGTTGACGTCGGCAAGCGATCTCTTCGCATTTTCGACATGCGTTGACTTGTTGATTCCACTGTGCGAGCTGCGCCGTTCGGCTAGGCAAATCCAACGCTGCTCCCCAAGGCTGAAAAGTGCCCAAGACGGGAAGCTCAGCACCATTGGCGGAACCTCGAGAAACAACAGATGCTGAGCCTGAAGCTGCAACAGGAGACGCAACCGCAGAAGCTGCAATCGGTTCCTGCCGCTCCGCGGATGGGCCGACTATCGCCGATGCCTGCGTAGATGGGGTTGCTGAAGCCAAACGCAAACCTTCGGTCCTCTCCTGGGCTGCGTCGGCCGTTTCGCCGAGAGCCGTGGGAGGTTCGGTTGCGCTAAAGAACTGAGCTTCCTGCAATTCCAACCAGTCCTTGGCGGCAGCCACATCCTGAGCATTGCTTGCAGGAATGAAGCCCAAACCGCTGCGGTTCCAGTGCCTAAGCAATTGCTCCCCGGCTGTTTTCCATTGATCTAAATGCATCGACCGAAGAGCCTCATGGAAGCGAAAATTAGCTGCTCGTGGTGTAAAAGTGCTCGAAAGATTCGATTCTAGCAGGATGGTGGCAGGTGAACACTCCCGCAAAAACCGGGTTGAGGCTACTATACAAGGCGATCCACGTTCACATTCTCAAACGCTTTAGTATCTCAATGCCTATTCCTCGCGTCGCAATTGTAGGCCGGCCTAACGTCGGCAAAAGTTCCATTTTTAATTGGATCGCGGGGCGGAGATTGGCCATCGTCGAAGATACGGCCGGTGTTACCCGCGACCGCCTCACGACCCTGATTGAGCACAACGGCCACCATTTCGAATTGATCGATACCGGCGGAATGGGAATCGAAGACGTCGACAATCTAACCGACGAAATTGAGTCTCAGATCCAAACCGCAATTGAAGATGCCGACATTTTATTGTTCGTCGTCGACAGCCGTTCGGGCATGTTGCCGCTGGATCAAGAAGTGGCCGAGCGTTTACGTAAGGTCGACAAGCCAATCCTGCTGGTCGCCAACAAAACGGATAGCCCCTCGTTGGACCCGAACGCAGACGAATTTCATCGACTGGGTCGAGGCTGGTTGATCCGAATCAGCGTGCAGCAAAATCGCAATAAAGACGAATTGCTCGATTTGATTTGCCAGCGGATCCCTCAACTGGATTCCATCCCGACGGAAGTTGAGCCACCCATGATGAAGATCGCCATCGTGGGCCGACGCAATGTTGGCAAAAGCACGTTCGTAAACACTTTGGCCAAAGCCGAACGATGCATTGTCAGCGAAGTCGCAGGAACAACCCGCGATAGCATCGATGTGATGTTCCAAATGGACAGCCACAAGTTCATGGCCATCGATACACCAGGCTTGCGGCGCAACAAAAGCGTCAAAACGGATATCGACTGGTACGGGATGCACCGAGCCCAACGCAGCATTCGCCGAGCGGACGTGGTGCTGATGTTTTTCGACTGCAAGCAACAAATGAGCAAGGTCGATAAGCAACTCGCTCACTACATTTCTGACAACTTCAAGCCATGCATTTTCGTGGTCAACAAATGGGATCAGCTGGCCGGCCAAATGCCGACGGAACGCTGGGTGCGATACATTCGCGAGACCTTTCCAACGATGACGTACTGCCCCATCGGCTTCATTACTGGGCAAACAGGCAAAAACGTCAAAACGTTGCTCAATCATGCTCAAATGCTATTCAAGCAAGCCAACGAGCGCATTTCGACAGGTCAATTGAACCGATTGGTCAAGGCGGCCATCGAGCGTCACGAACCACCGTTGTTTCAATTGAAACGCCCCAAGATCTACTACGCAACGCAGATTTCCAGCTTGCCACCCACCATCATTTTGGTTTGCAATCAACCCCAAGGATTCCCAGCGCCGTATCAACGATACCTGCTGACATTTCTTCGCGACCATTTGCCATTCGGTGAAATCCCCATCAAGCTCTATCTGCAGCCTCGAGCTCGCGATGACGAACGCGATGACTTGGGCGAACGAGGCTCCAGCCGAACAGGGATCGCGGCAGACGAACGTGCAGGAACCGCAGCCGAAGGTTACGAAGCGCATTATGACGAGTCCGAACTAGAAGAAGATTCCGAATTGGACTCGTACGAATTCGAGGACGAGTCGGAAGACGATGAATTCGAAGACAGCGAGTCCGAAGACGGTCAATTCGAAGATGACGAATCCGAAGACGACGAGTCGGAACTTAACGAATTCGAAGAAGGTTTGAGCGACGAGCAGGTCGAAGAAATCGAAATGGAGTTTGAGGAGGAAGTCTCCGACGAACTTTCCGAAGAGGAACTCGACGAAGCGTCCATGGATCTGACGATTCAAAGCAATCCTGAAGACGAAAAACCGAGGGATGAGAAAGAACCGGACGCTCGCTAGAACTTTTTCCAAGAAGCCTTTCCTCGAAAGTAACCTAAGCGTTTTTTTCGTTGGACTTGTTGGTGATTTTCAACTCGCAGATCCGGGCTGGGGCAGCACTTGGCAAGACGCTATGATGTGATCGACATTTGTTGATCCGTTTTCTCGTTTGGTGCATGCATTACCATGTCTTCGATTCCTTCCCGTCCTAATTCGTCCGAAGCCGCTGCTCCGCTACTCGCGACCGTACCCGCCGCACCGACCAGCCCTCCACCGCCGCTCGAAGCCGTTCCTGTCGATTCCATCTTGATGGTTTCATTTGGCGGACCAGAGGGAATGGAGGACGTGATGCCATTTCTCGAAAATGTTCTTCGCGGTAAGAACGTGCCAAGAGAGCGGATGCTGGAGGTCGCTGAACACTACAAGCAATTCGATGGAATCAGTCCGATCAATGAGCAATGTCGACAGTTGATCGCTGCGGTACAGGCCGAATGCCATCGAAGAGGGGTAAACCTGCCGATCTACTGGGGAAACAGAAATTGGAACCCGATGCTAACCGACACGTTGCAGACAATGGCAACGGACGGAAGAAAACGGGCGATCGCATTTTTCACTTCCATGTTCAGTTGCTACAGCGGATGCCGACAGTACCGTGAAAACATCGCCGCGTCGCAAACTGCCGTTGGTGATGAAGCCCCATTTATTGAAAAGGTTCGCAAGGGCTTCAATCATCCCGATTTTATCGCTGCACAGAAGGATTGCCTCGAGCAAGCTCTTGCAAAAATTCCCGAAGAAGTTCGAAGCACCACCAAAGTTTTGTTCTGCGCGCACAGCATTCCAAAGTCGATGGCAGATAACTCACGCTACGAAGAACAACTCCGGGAGTCGGCTCGATTGGTTTGCAAAGCAGTCAAGCATGGACCATGGGAACTGGTCTTTCAAAGCAGATCAGGACCACCACAACAACCATGGTTGGAGCCCGATGTTTGTGACCGTATCGAACAATTGCACACCGAAGAAGATCTGAAGCATGTTGTCGTCATCCCGATTGGATTCATTTCCGATCACATGGAAGTCCTTTTCGATTTGGACCACGAGGCTGCTGACTTGTGCAAAGAAAAAGGGATCCATTTCGTTCGGGCTGCGACGCTAGGCACTCATCCTGCCTTTGTGAAAATGATTGTGGATCTTCTTGAAGAACGATTAGAACCCGAGACGGAAAGACCCTTCCTTGGAACTTACGGTGCAAGCCACGATCTGTGTCCGGGAAACTGTTGCTTGTACCCGCAACCTGCTCGTCGTCCAACAACCGCCCCGTAAACCCAATACAGCTCAAAAGTAGCAGGCACACTCCGTGTGCCGTCCGCCGAGCCTCAATACCGCTCAAAAAGTAGCAGGCACACTCCGTGTGCCGTCCGCCGAGCCTCAAAAAGCATTGCTTTTTGAGGGTTACGGCACATGGAATGTGCCTACTACTTTGCTTCATGGAACGGTATACCCCGTAAACCAAAGACGGCAGCATCAAAAACCAAAGGCACCGCTAACCTCTGGCGGAATGGGACTCAGTTTAAGCGTCTGCAAATTCACAAAAACCCATCTTGTTTCTGCAGCGGCGCAAAGGCAACCATCTGACTCGCGGATGATCTCGTACTTGCGTATAGACGATACACGGTCGAAGTCAGCAACCCATGTTTTGATCAAGATTGCGTCATGCAGCACGGCTGGAACTTTGTAGGTGATTTGGTGCGATCGAACGATCCAAGTGGAACCTAGCTCGCGGTATCGTTGCGAACTCCAGCCGACATGCTTGGAATGCGCCGACGCAACCTGCAAAGTCCATCGTAGATACTGAAGATTGTTGACGTGATTGAGTTCATCGAGATCCGATTCGACAACGATGCGTCGA
>Ga0247832_1003258_pt1 | contig 22577 bp, 28 predicted proteins | sample LaCruzMarch2015__10_FD_192407 | JGI IMG/M metagenome (GOLD analysis project Ga0247832, IMG submission 192407) | Freshwater microbial communities from meromictic Lake La Cruz, Castile-La Mancha, Spain - LaCruzMarch2015_4m | ecosystem: Environmental > Aquatic > Freshwater > Lake | place: Spain... | reverse complement strand
CTTTATATTGATTTTTATTTTATTTCTTTTATCTATTAAACCCTCGCTCCCGTAAGTACGTTCAGTGACACTTCCACCCCATATTCGACGAAGACGAACAGGTCAATCGCCCGAAGTGAGGTATTCGTGCCGAGCACGTTGACCGACTTCGGCACCATTTCCTCAACGGGGAGCATGCGTCCACAGTTAACATAGTAGTAGTTGTAACCCATTTCAAAGTTCTTCTGGTCAATCAGCGAGCTGGTCAGGCCGTCTGTGAGGTTTCCGTTGATCGCATTCGCACCCTGGAGCTGGTTGAGGAACTGCTCATACGCGTACCGCTCGGTGTTGTAAATGGCGTTCTGTCCCGAGATCTGGATATTGAACTGGGTAAGAAGACACAGCGGGGAGGTTGGGCCAGCACCCGCACCCTCGAACGGCGACTGAATAGGGAGGAGGCCACCGTTTGAGGCTGCTGAGTGAAAGGGAAGTACCAAGACCGATTTAATATTTGAAATACCGTTAGTGATAAGGTTGTTAAAGGTCTGGCCACCCGTCAACTGGTTCACAATCTGGTACTGGTAAATATCACTGTAGACAATCTTCTTCACAGGAGAGGAAAGGTAAGACGCCTCGAAAGTTGGGTTGAAGGTGTAAGCAGGCACGTTGAGGAGCACCGAACCACCAAGTTGTGAAACGTCCACACCAGGGGTGGAAGCTTGGGTCGCATTGAGGCAAGTTTTACCAACCGAGATCGAGGCAATGTATGACCCCTCCACAAGGCAAGCCCCTCCCTGATTTGCTCCAGCTGAGGCCAACATGAGGGGGTTCACTCCTCCCAGTGGCGACTGGACCGAACAAGTAGCGTATTTATCAGTTGCGTCAATCGTGAATGAAGTAGAACACTGGTTGAAGTTAAAGGTCAACTTCATGAAAACGCCCTTAAGAAGAGGCACCCGCTCGAAGAAGGAGTGGAGGTGTTTGAGATAGATCTGGGCCGTGATTGCAACCTGAACCACTCCCGCTACAGCAGGAGGACCAGCCGACGCGTTGACCTTTTTAAACACGTAAGACTTCCACAAAAGATTGAGGTTGCTCGTGCTAGTCAAGGAGGCGGGGGCCGCACTCGCTGCGTACGTGTAGCCAGCACCAACAACACCAGCGGGGTCAAAGTTCCACCCCTGCTGACGCTGAAGAAGACCATTGTTGAAAGCGTTAAAGGTATTAAAAGCACCGTTGACCACTGGGAAAGTGCCGAGATTTTTGTTGTTAGACACTGCGTTCTCGGTCGCCTCGGTCGAGGCTGCGTTGGACACCTCGAAAGACGTGCCGTCGTCAGGCCAGAAACCCATAGAAGCACCGTTTGTGATTACGTCCTGATAAGAAAGAGAAGTCATGAGTTTAAAACTGTTCCAAAGACCACAGTAAGGGGTTTGTTGAACGATAGTCGTTCCGTTGTAATCCACGGTCATGCTGTGAACAATCGACCCGTACCAGTTCTTAAGACCCATGAGGTAGTCAGCCGAGGTCGCGGCCGTAGCTGGGGCAAAAGCCGCAGCCGAACCTGTTGACTGTGTCAAAGTTAGCAGCATGGGCACGGTCAAATAGCCCTCTCGATAATTAAAATACTTGTTACTGTTTGCGAGCTGGGATGTATCGATCACGCACTGATTACCTTGGTAATTCTGGTTCTGATTATCCAGAATAGAAATCCAATCTTTACGGACGAATACCGAAGAAGTACCCTCCGCCATACTGCTCATATCGAAAACCAAAGTGTCGCTGCTCATTTATATAATTAGGGAAGATAAAAAAATAGCCTTCCTAATTATATTCTTACATATCCCATTTAATATTTGCGGGTTTCTTGGCCAGGGGTTTTACCAACAATTTGTGAAGTTTTTCGCCTAAACCTGACCCCTTGATTTGTTCGCCCGTAACATTCATAAAAGCGTCTACACTTTCGTAGGATGAAGCACTCCCAGCCCCTCCCTTATCTAAGATCACGGAACCCATGCCTCGACCTTCCATTAGTTTCTTGGGGTGAAGCCGACCCCCACACAACACCTTAGGGTTTGAACGGTGCATATACTATTGGTAGAGATTTTAATCTACACGGGTTTTTATTTTTTTCTTCAAGTTCTTCAGTTTGAGAGAACCTACCATAAGCATGTTCAACATAGTCAGTTGTTTCTGTATGTCGGTCTCTTTTACGGTCTCGTCATTTTTCTTCAACTCGGTCATAAGCCTCATGTGTTCTCTTGAAAGATTATCGTAGAGTTGTTCTAAATAGTTCTCGGTCATTTCTCCGTTCATATAATATAGCTTTTTAGAAAAAAGTTAACAAAAACATTCTACTTGCCTCCACTTGAACGGGTCACAAGTTCTTGTATGCCTAGATCTTTTGTGTCCCGAATGACTAAAACAATGGTCATGTTGGGGTCGAGAATGGTTAAAGGCTGAAAGTTTACTCCTAAAATCTGCATGCGTAGCTCGTTATAGGTTCCACTAATGAGTGGGTTCCATGCGAACTGTGGGGGGACTTCGTTAATCTGTGCCCCGAAAGCAACACGAGGCGAGATTGAGTACAACACGGAAGAAGGGATCGCGTATTTGTTCGCAATATTGCTCATGGAAATATACGCCGAAGAGTTGGGCTGAACCTGTGGGGCTACATTCGAAATATAAGAAAGATTAGTACCTACGCCAGAGTTGAGCGGTGTTGTAAAGGGATTAGGCGAAGTAAACCCAAAGATTTTATTCAAGTTGTTAGGAATAGACAAAGCAGGGTTAAAAGTAGCCGTGGGAAACCCTGGCCAGCCCGCCGTTCCTGCTGCGACATTGGCGACGGGGGTTGTCCACCCTGCGTATACAGTCCCTGCGTTTCCTGTCCAGATCCCCGTTCCAGCGTCAAATGTCCATAACGCACTTGTCGGCACAGGGTAGGTGTTGATTTGAACCGCATAACGGTTTGGGTTTACCAGAAACTCGGCAAAATATACATTCTGTCCTGCCGCATTGATTAAATACTTGCCTTGTTGAATAAAGGAATATTGGAGAAAATAATTGATATCTGCGACCTCGTAAAGGCCGTTTGGAATTGTGTACGTTGACGTAGTGGTTACGCCCGCCACTGTCCAATCCACAGAGAAAGTATTATTCGCTAGCGGTAAGGCATTGATATTTTCCCATGAGTAGTACATGGTCACGCTTTGGATCGCGACCTCATGGTGTGGAAATGAGACCGAATTGGGGAACCGATACACAAGAGAACTATTCAACCCGTCACTGACGATATTGGATTGGTTCAAAATGATAGTAGAAGGCATTATATAATTAATAGATATATTTATTTTTTATGTTCCTTCATTATTTTTTCGTAGGTGCTATAGTTGTCTGTCTGGGGCATGGGGGTTGTGTCGCTGTTCCCCTTAATTCCAAGGTAATAAGCGGTTTGGTTTCCTCCAGCAATAAAGGGCGGCTGAAATCCACCGCTGATCATAGGCGTAATGTTGTTCGACATGTCAGGGTTCAGTAGTTTAGGGTGGTACATTATAGTATACCAAGAGAAATAAAGAAATGATAGATAATCGTAATCGTTTATTTTACGAAGCAAACCGAGAAAAAATAGCAAAACAACGGAAAGAAAAACGAGACGCTTTAAAGTCCCAAAGTCAGTAACTCGTGTAAGATTTCGTTTGCTTGTTGTCTTGGGACACGGCCTTCGTTCATGAACTTAAGTAACAATACTTTCAGTTCACGAGCAATCTTTGGGTTATCGTTCCCACTGATGAGTTCCCCGCGGAGGATATTAAATCGATCCTCTTCTGCCTGCCCCTCTCCCTTCATGTTGGGAACAGCGGGGCTATCGATACGACATTTATGACAAATATTGGACAACTTTCTTTTTTCGTCTTGAGACAAAGCGTTAATATGCTCATAGGAAGGCAACCCTCCCCCTACCAAGGTGCGGACCACGTGGCCCAGCGACGAGCTTACCTTTTCCGTGGGCATGCCTTGGACTACATTTCCGCTTGGGCTGCGAAGGGCGATAATGTCGTCATGAAGACGGTGCTTGTTGATAAAGTATCGCCCGAATGGCGTGTAAGGCTTAGGCTTTTCTATAGGTTTATCGATTAAATGTTTAATGCTTTGACGGTAAGGTTTGGTTATCCCTGTCCCTTTCATTTTGTGAATACCTGATCCCTCGCTTGAACTGCGGGATCGAGACCCTCCTACGAGTGGGTAGACATAGTCGTCCACGTCTTTTTCAGTGCTTTCAAAAAGTTGATTGAGCTGAGCTATATTAAAATCAGCGGGTTGAATGGGTCGGGTTCCTTTTACTCTTGTTTTCTCTTGTCCGTTTTTGGTAAAGCTTCCCCGAAGAAGGGGGACCTCGTCAAAAATAAGATTAAGATAATCTACTTTATCCTTTTTTTTTGGTAAAGCGTCCCACTCTTCCCGAGACAAGGGTTGAAATACAGCTTGTGGAGCCTGAGCTGGGAGTAAATAAGTACTCATGATATCACGTACTTCTCTTGCCTGTAAAATACTACTTTGGGGGACTTTTGTCAACTGTTCGAGGTTTTGTAAAGCATTGGTCGTAAAGCGACGGTCCCGATTGGCTAAACCAAGATTGATTTGTCCTACACTATTACCCAAGTCGTCCGTGGTAGGGAAAGACTTGAACATTTCGTCTAATAGAGTTTGAATATCTGCTTGTAGATTAGGGGGCAAACCTTGGAACGCTTTAAGATCTTCTTGAGTTGGTATTAAACGCTCTTGTTCATTGACATTCTGTTTAATAGTGTCCAAATTGAGACCAAACTGTTTTTCTGCTCGTTCTAAAGCTCCTTTAACAATGCTCCAGATCTGGTCACGAGGTAATCCATAAAGTAATTGAATATTGCTCATGATAATGGCTTCACCGATATTTTGCTGAAGACCTTGCTGTACTCCTTCGGCGGTTTGATACTTTTCAATCAATTTATTCAAATAAGCAATAAACACAGACGACGGCACACCCGTAGCGTACTGTTTCTTCATGTCGTCGGCAATGATCGCCCATTTATCTAAAGCAAACTGAATTTGCGATTGAGACAATTCGCCCATGATCTGGGACGCAATTACTCCGTCCGTAATCGTGCCGAGCTTCATGCGAAGAGCGACCTTGACCCCTTCAAAGTCTTGAGCTTTTTCAGTGGTTCCACGCATATCAAGGGGCTGTTGCGGGTTTTGTCCTGTCGATTTAAAGATTTGGTTCGCATTAAGGTTTCGCTGGTCGTTGGACGCCTGAAGCCGAAGGTTCGAGAGGTACTGCTCGCGATACTTAGCCGCGTCAAGGGGGTTCTTACAGGGTGGGTTCATGTTATACTATTACAAAAGATAATAAATATGAACTAAATGATCTTAGGTGGTCGACCTGCCTCGGTCTCTTCCTTTATCCAAGCTTCCTGTTCGGGAGATAAGATCAGCTGCTTCTCCGTATTACAGTCCTTGACAAACTCTCGTGACGGGTCGAAATCTTCCGTCAAGATCTCCTCGTTGACAATGGTATTAAAGTCAGTCAGTAACTTCTCCTCCCAGTCGTCGCCTAAGGTAGAAATATACTCATTGAGTAGACGGGTATGTTTGGTCTTCAAGGCTTGGGGTAAAGTATAGAAACGGGTCAGGGGTGGTCTGCCGAGTTGCTTCATGATAATCACGTTCATACGGGTCGCAGTCTCCTCATTCCAATCTTCTTTTCTAAAAGGCATTATATAATTACTAAAGATATTAATTTCTATATTCTAGACGAAATAAAGTTAAAGGGAAAGTTTAAAGTAGCTTAATGATTTATTCAAACATGGGGGGTTTTATTGTCTCACACGGTCGTCGAGGGGTTGTTATGAGGTGTACTGTGAGGACCCGTGCGGAAGCGACCGAGACAGAGCGATCCATGCGGGAGGACGAGATCGTGGATCTATACAAGACACGTTATTATTTTTCCCCCGATAAAATACTTATCCTTCACAAGCCTAACCAGAGGTGCCAAACGTACCCAACAATCTATGGACTGAGGGAAAAGCACAGAATAACACAGAATAACACAGAATAACACAGAAAGGAATAACACAGAATAACACAGAATAACACAGAAAGGAATAACACAGAATAACACAGAATAACACAGAATAACACAGAAAGGAAAAGCACAGAATAACACAGAATAACACAGAATAACACAGAAAGGAAAAGCACAGAATAACACAGAATAACACAGAATAACACAGAAAGGAATAACACAGAAATACACAGAAATACACAGAAATGCCTAACTACCAACTCGGCAAGATTTAATTAAGGGAGTTAAGGGAAAAAACAATATAAAGAAATCCCTTATGTATATATAGAATGAGCGACATGTGGTTTGACCTTTGCGATATGTACCTTGCCCGTCTGGAAAGGTTCGACGCGGGCATGAACCGCCTTGATACTATGCCCACGCTGACCAAACGAGACAAGGAAGAAAAACGAGAATTATTTGATATGACCATGAGGGTCATGAACTTGAACCGAGGGACTGAAAAGAAGCTAGACAAATTATGGGGACTAGATCTTTAATACCAATCACTCTTGCCGTCCCGTCGACGTATGTGGGTCATTATGCTTCATGTTCCCATTTTAAAATACTTATTGTAGATCTCGGGCTCATACTCTTGTATATTCTCTTTCAACCTTTTGTAGGTTGTATGTTTTGCATACTCTTTTGTATTTTTGTACAAAGGTACGCAGTGACATTTATACGCCATACGGATAGTACGAAGGCTTATTATTTTTGGTTCTCCAATGATTTCATAGGTGCTATGAAACCATTTACTAAAATCTTCCATGTACTCTATTATGGGTTGACTGTTTATATACTTTCGCACCCCTTGTGTTAAAATGGATATACCTACCCTCTGGACACAGGACACCAGACACGCAGTCCACGACTAGAGCTATAGAATAATGATTATACTATTGATAAAAAAAGTTAAAATAAATGAGCCTACCCTCCACCGATTTTTTTACAAAAAGGTGTGTCAGGTGTGTCCTTTGATAATAATATATATATATATAGATAGATAGGAGAGCATTACAGGTAAGCCACAAAAAAAGCCAAAAGTGGACACGCCCAAGACACACCCTCAAAAGTGGACACACTAGGTCTGTCCAGGAGAGGGGGTGTATATCCATTCTAACCCAAGGGGGCGGATTTACTGTAAAAGGTATGTTTCACACCGTCGATCGTCTTACGTTTGCTTTCGATCTGGTACTTCTCTATACATTTTGAAAACTTCATTTCGAAACACTTGCGACTGATTTCGAACTGTAGCCCATTCTTTTGAAGAAACTGCCTATACATGGTGTACGTATCGATAGCAGTATGCTCACCCATGAACTCCGTGGCGAAGTCCTCGGCGGGATCACGATTTAGCTCATACAGTTCTTTCATGACCAAACTATCAGGAATGTCTTTAATAGTCAGTTGTCGTTTTACAGGCCGAGCCATGAGAAACTGATAAAAGGCCCGTTGATTTTTAGGTCGCTCGATAAAAGCAAACAACTCATTAAAATACTCCGTGTTACCAATATACAGACTACTAGCACGAGAATAAAAGAACCGACGGCTTCCTTCCTTAATGGGTAAAACATTCTCGGGATTAATCGTCATACACAGGTGAGCGTGATTGTCTTCCACGTACTTCTTCTGTCCCTTCTCTTCTATGGTAATCGTGGGGGAAGTAATGATCGTTTTTAGCTTTTCAATAAAGGGGGCCATTTCCCGCCGATCGGTCTCGTTGATATTCAAAAGGACTTTGCCCGCCAAGTGACCATTAAACCGCCCGAATAAGTTCTCTTTTACGTCTTGTATTTCAATCGATACATGCTTCCCCAAGATATGGGTCATAAAGTCAAGAATGACGGATTTACCACACCCTTCCTCACCCTGTAACACAAGGAGCAGGGTTTGATTACTTGGAAACTGAAACATATTTGCGAACCAATCCAGAATAAAATCGGAGTCTGTACCAAATAAAGCCTGTATGTGATTGAGCATGGGTGAAATGTCGGCGTCACTCTCTGGGAGTTTCTCCACGGCGTAGCCCATCCACAGGTTCAGTACACCGTCAGGACAGGAGACGTCATGAGCGTATACTCCTACAGATCGATACGTTTGTTTGGAAGGGTCCTTATTCCATAAGCTAAAAAAGGACTGTTTGCCTACTAAGACATTGTTGAAATGCTGGGAACAATCGCCATGATTAAAAAAACACAACTTATCCCCAATTTTATAAGAATAGTTCACGGTTTCCTCAATATAAGAAAGACGATATTCCTTTTCATATTTCTCTTTCAGGGTAGCATATAAAGTGTCTTGGTTGTCTTCGTTTTTCCAATCCTCGGGTACCACAAGGGAATGGTCATGTGATTTATACGAAAATTGAATGTCAAAGCCAACAGAAGAAGCCGCTTGAGACAATGCCTGAAGATCTGGTTTTTCATATGACATGAACCCGTCGAACATAAGACACGCCACATGATCCACAGGCAAGACAGCATTTAAGATAATCACTTCATAGGAAGTCGCCAAGTGAGACATAAAAGCTCCTTCCTTGTTTTTAGGGTTTGTCTCAGCCAGTGCTTTCTGTTTCTCGTATTCGGGCATTTTATAAAATCGTTGTTGGATCTGTTTCATTTCTATGTCGAACGCTTTCAACCACATGCTAATGTTTCCTTTGAGTGGTTGACGTTTATTCATACTGATAATGATATCCAATTTAGAACAATCACCGCGGGCAATAACTTCTTTGCGATTTTTGACATACTCTTCGAGGTACAGACACGGCACATTGTATTTTTTACACAAGTTTAAAATAATAGTAGGGTGAGCATTCACCATATCTACGTCAGTCATATTTTTACAGATCAAGCCCCTGAACTTGCTCGGGAGGGCCTGGATGCCTTGACCATAGTCTCGCAAGATACCGAACTTATCTTTTTTAGCATACGCCACCTCCACGGTCCCGTTATGTTTATCATAGCTTTGAAGAATACGTTTCACATAGGTAAAATTGAATGTTTCGCCCTTTTCCTCACCAAGGTGAGATTGGATAAACTCGGGCGACAAGTTCGCCAATAACCAACGGACAGAACGGATATCAACCTTTTCAGTAAACTTCATTATATACTGTATGGATATTTTTTTATATTGTTTTTCCCTTAATTGTAGAAAAACGATATAACCCCTAAAAACTCCCTAAACTTCGGGGGGTGGCTGTTCGGCCATAACTTGTTCAAAAATCTCAGGTGGTAATTCTTGTTTCAATTGCCTCAGCTTAAGCACATTCGCAAGGTGACGACCGTAGTGTTTAAACTCCTCCTCTGTGACCTGGCCTTTCTTTTTGGCTTTGAGACTCTTGGTATAAGCCCGTGATCCTTCGAGGTTGGCGTGATACCGAGCCTTCATGTACTCACGCATGTATGCTTTCTTGTCTGCGGTTTTGTTTTCTTTCGCTTCGGCGTCCATTCTATACTATAGACTAATATTATTTATATTCTTTTTCTCTATATACGATTGGAAAGCCGACATAGAAGGCAAGCATTATACACCGTTTATTTTTTAAGCTTGCTTATGATATATTGGTCCCTTTTTGAAGTTCGTTCTAGTACACGCACTTCCTCTGTGTATCGGTCTATTAATGTTTTTAGATTAGAAACTTTCCGCCGATCGCCTGATTGTTTCGCTTCTTTCAGCTTGTCTCTTAAACCAGCAACGAGCTCACGCATCCCCTTCAAAGTAGCCCCATTAAGTAAAAAACGATTGTTCTCTCTGATTTTGTACTGTTCTACAAGGTCTTTGTAATAGCCCATGTCGTCAAACACGGCCCCTTTCACAAGCCCCTCGCGTTTAAGGATAAGGTCGATCATGTCCTGGCGTTTAAGCCCCGTGGTCTTTTCTTTGAGACCTTTTAAGATTTGCTTCAAGGCGGGGACTTGTTGAGCAATAAGCTCATCCTCTCGCTTCGTTCGAAGAGGGGGCAAATGTTTCGTCCCCTCCCTCAGGGCTTTCTCCATTTGAAAACGCATTTCACGGGTCATTTTGGGCTTGTACGGCATGTCTACCATTTCCTCAGCCTTGCCTGGGATTTCCTCAGCCTTGGCCTCATGCTTTAAAATAGCGTCAATCATAGCAACCTTAGAAGAACCAGATTTAATCTGGTAATCCATGATCATATCTTCCAATTTGTGGGAAGGCATAGCATGTAACTGCTTCTCTCGACCTGTGTATACAGGCTTCTCATACTCTTTTTCTCTTAATTCGGCTTCTTTACGGATCTGTTCTTCTTCTGCCAACATTTCTTTTTTGGCTTGAATGTCTTGCCTCTTTCTTTCCTTTTCCATTTTCTTTTTTTCTTCTTTTGGGTTTGTCCCAGTCCATTCCTTTTTTTCCTTGTCGGTAGCCACATTATAAGGAACGGTCGGGTAATTAAATCTACCATCTTTATATTTTTTTGGTGTATACAGCCCCAATTTTTGCCAATATTTTAATAATATATCCCACACAAAAGCCGATATATGAGCGTCTTCGTCTGTGCCTTCATCATAATAATTTGCTAAAAATCCTTTTAATGCTTGAAGTAATTTTTTTTCAGTTAGATCGGCTCTTTTCAAATGAAAATCTGTAAAAAGGTTCATTGTTCGTATCGCTTCTTCTAATTCGCTTTCTGTAATGACAATCTCCTTAGGCATATATTTGTGTTGGTCTTCAATTTCTTCTTCTATTTCTGCCTTCATAATGTTCGATACGGTGTATTCCCTATCGGTTAAACGATACATGTCTTTGGTTTTGGGCTTCTTGGGCTTCTTGGGCTTCTTGGGCTTGGGTGCCTTTAAAAGATAAACTTTTTTAGGTTTAGGCGAATAAGGCTCAGCCAAAGACTTTAACCCTTCTTCAATTACCTTTTCCATTTTCTTTTTAAAGGCACGAAATCCAACGGGATCTTGTTCTGAGTCTGCTTCTGCCTCCTCAATGGCTTGTCTCGCGTCCTCAATCATTTGGCGAATGGCGGCTTCGTCGTCGACAGGCTTAGCCTTAGGCTTAGCCTTAGGCGTAGATTTGCCTTTATACGAAGCACTACACTCGGGCATAGAAATTGCGCACATATACCCAATCTTGTGTTTCTTCGCAAAAGCCTTTACATGGTCTGTCCAGGCGGTCATTATATATAAAAGATAATATTTATTCTCGACACATTTGAAGAATGCGGCCACGAGACAAAGGGTAAACATGCGTTAAACCATTCGCGTCCTCGACCGTATTCATGGCCATGATCCCCTTACCCTTCATTTCGGGGTTGCGTTTTCGGGCTTTCAAGATCGCCATAAACGGAAACTCTTCTTTAGGGTCAACGTCGTATTTCTTAGCAAGAAGTTTTAGCTGTGATTTTGGCTTGTCTACATTTTCTTCGATAAAGGCTTCGTCTTCTGGAAAGTACTGAGCAAACATAGACACCTTATGATTGTGTTCTTCTTGTTTTGCTGTAATCCCTTTGGGAGGGGCTCGGGGCTTCCGTTTGGGCTTGGGTTTGGGTGCGTCAAAGTCTTCCGCTCCCATTTGTTCCATTTCCATTTGACGCTTGGGCTTAGGTGCGTCAAAGTCTTCCGCTCCCATTTGTTCCATTTCCATTTGACGCTTACGATCACGGGGTTTAGGTTTAGGCATTTTTCGCTTAGGCTTAGGTGCGTCAAAGTCTTCCGCTCCCATTTGTTCCATTTCCATTTGACGCTTACGATCACGGGGTTTAGGTTTAGGCATTTTTCGTCTGGACTTGAGTCCAGGAGCGGGTTTATCTTCACTGGCCATACCCATTTTTTCCATTTCTTCATACCGCCTTTCTTGAACCTTTTTCATTTGATTAAACTTTGCTTTTGTAGGTTCAGCTTTCTTTTCTTTAACTACCTTTGGATATTTCAAAGCATATTCTCTCTTACATTCTGGGTCACTAATAGAACAACCATAAGTAGAACCATGGTCTTTAGCCCATTGTTTGACATGTTCGGTCCATTTATTAGGCATATAATATTACTACAGATTAAAATACAGACCTAATTCAAAATATTGGGTTGCCGTCTAAAGTTACATTATATTATCTCGAGACAATATAATGTGGATTGGAGTGTTTTCAAAGTTGGGTGAATACCTATATAAGCAATCACAATCTTTTTATAATCGATTAGTCCTATGGTATGAGCAAATTAAAAAACTACATTAACAACTTGTTTTTTTGTCTGAATTCTCGCCCGAAATGCTATTAGGGTCTACGCCGACCCCCTTGAGATCCACGGGGTGCGTTCGGCGGTGTTCTGGATCATTCGAACGAAAGAAATGTTTAAGTATGTACTCATTTTTTAGGTGATCACATGATTTACTCAGGTCGTCGAACATGTCCGTAAAAGCCCCCGCGTCCGTATACAGGTGACATGACCTATGAGGGCTAGCATTGATAAAGTGGAGGAAGGCCAAGCAATACCACCCACAAGCTGAATTCATGAGTGACTGAATATCTTTATCACAGTACGGCAACTTTCCCGCAAAACTCTCCACGGCAAGGGGTGGAGGTTGCCCAAAACTGTCGAAATAAACACCCTCCGTTTTTCCATTAGGATATTTATTCACTTGAAAGCAAGTATAATGAGATCCACTGTTCCTCTCACCCTTCTCGTCGAACTCGTCTTCCATATTGATAATATAGGCTTTGTTGTATCGTAGCTTCTCCTCGGCCAATTCACTTTTAAAGCCACAGAAGACTAAGGGTACGTCCATACGTACAGCCAAATCGCGGATCTGCATATCTGTTAGACTCATATATAATTAAGCATGAGATTTTAATTTCTCTTGTTAAACTAATGTACCCTAGAGTTCACAAGACCCTAAAACGTCGACCCATACGCAAGCGGTTAACTTTGGACGAACTGTTGTTTTTTCCTCAACCCTATTTTTTATAACAGGAATTTCGCATAACATGCGGACAAATCTTTCAGTAGGATTTCGCAACGCTTCGGGCTAGGATTATGAGCCATGCAGAATTTCAAAGAAAACTCTTTATCTAAACAATCCTCCATTGATATAGATAAAGATTTTATTTTTAATAATTCGCTATTATAATGAGCTGGGAAGACTGTCAAGATATTGAGCAGATCTTAGAAAACCTACGTATCAATGCGGTCAACCTGTCAGAGTATCATAGGAAGCGGTTTTATCATTTCAAGTCTTTCGGTAAATACTTCAGGATACCCATCATTGTCTTATCCTCAATCACGGCGTCCGCTTCGGTTGGTTTACAACCTATCATGCCGCAAGAAGCGATCTCTGGATTGACTTGTCTCCTTGGGTTTGGTATAGCTGTGATTAGTAGTGTTGAAATGTATTTAGGTATACAAACGGCCATGGATCAGGAAATTGCATTATCTAGGGACTACTATAGTCTAGGTATTGAGATCTACAAATGTCTCACTCTATCACGGGAACATAGAACAGAAGAACCCAAGTCTTATTTAGATAATAAATATGGTCAGTATCAGTCTTTAACTGAGACATCTACTCTATTATCGAAACGAATGAAAGCGGATCTATTGGCTACGGTTCCAGATGGCTATGATTGTAATTCATCTGAACCCTCCATTAAACGGGTGCCGTCTCGTCTAGAAGTTCAGACACCTTTAGAAGAGGAACAGGTGTAACCTCTAATGCTTTAATCCTATCGCTAAGTGATTGAAGAAGTTGAGACAAGTCCTCGCCATTCAAGAGTATAACATTGGTCGTAATCTGTTGAGACATAATATTCGTATCTCCATAATCATATATTTGAGTTCCAACTTTAGGTTTTACTTCACAGCAAACGGGTTCACAACAAACGGATTCACAAACAGTTTCCATATATTATAGGTTTAGAAATTAAGATAGTCTCATAATGATAAATTGTCCATTTACTAAAGTGTAAGCGTTTGCTTCATATACAATTAGAGAGATTGTTCTTTCTGCTTCATTGTAAAAAGGCAAACCTCCATTGATCATAGTATATCCTGAGGACACAACGGAAGCGACAAACGGAGTTCTCCATTGGTCTAATACAGTTGAAAATACACTTCCACCTAAATAAAGAAAGTTAGGAACAAATGTTCCCGTTAGTGTAACTGTATACATAATCATATAATTGCCGATAGGTAGAGAGACTGACGTTGCGATTGACGAAAACGCACTCGTAGACCATGTTATAGTAGGTTTGGTCTGAAATCCAATCATAGTATTTGTTGAGGGAGGATAGGTATAAGAGGGTGTAATCGGTTTCTTAATCGTCAACGCAGTTGAAGCATCATCACAGAGTTCCACATTTCCTTTGAGTTGGATGGTCGTAGGATTTGACATATATTATAGAAAGAGAATTTTAAATAGCAGTGATCGCAAAATCCAAAAGAGTATCATTATCTTGTAAAGTAGGATAACCGATTAGGGTTGTCATAAAGTTTTGATTAGTAGACCCTCCCAAATTGGTCTGAACTCTTACGGTTGTATTTGTTCCAGATACTACAAGCGTGACGGTAGGTATTCCATTCGCAGAATAGAGCGTAGTCACAGAAGAAGGGGTAGGTATTCCATTAGGATTGTAAATTGAAAAACAACCTTTATAGCTGTATCCACCATAGTTTAGATTTGAACCAGATATGATGATTTCAAAGTATTGCGAAGTAAATGTTTGTGTAGCATTCGCGATTGTATAACAATCAATAGCGTTTAATGAACCACCTCCTCCGTCTACGGTTCGTTTACGGTTAAAAGTGGTCGACAAGGATGTCACATTATTAGCGTTTCCATAGACTACTTCTACTGTTCCACTTCCTAATAATGGCGTGATTTGTTTGATCACTGACCCATTTGAGGTCAATGTTCCTGTAGTATTCCCGATCGCTGTGCTTTGTGCACCAGTTGTATTAATGTTGGTAGTTCCTACAACGGTCGTCCCTCCTGTTAGATTGAGAGTTGAACATGTTATGTCGACTGTTGATCCTCTTAGGGTGGTTGTCCCTGTTACAACGGTGCCGATCGTTGTATTTGCTCCACCCGTCGCGTTGATATTGGTTGTTCCTAAAACGGTTGTCGCTCCATTCATGGTCGTTACGGTAGACGCTGAACCTATCGCAACAGTTCCACCAGCGGTCTGATCTCCTGCGATAGTGAGTGACGACGCTGTTCCGTCAGAAGTTATTTTATTCACTTTGATCCCTGCGGTCGCATTCGTGAAGGTATTTGTTTCTGTAAAGGTGTTGACTGAGCCAGTCTTCGCAAATCCAATTAAACCTGTTGCTTGAACGGGTCCACTGAAGGTCGTTGTCGTAAACACTGTTCCTATATTAACCGTTCCTCCTGAGGTCTGATCTCCTGCGATTGCGAGTGATCCGTTTGTTGCTGGTGTTCGTATGCTGGAGGTTTCTAGTATTCCCGCTATTTTAGTTCTCGTTCCAGTAGAACCTAATACAGTTCCACCACCTCCCGTAGCGTCGTCATTGATATAAGTTATACCTGCTGTTGTAGGTGCACGAATAAATTGTGTTTGTAGTTTACCAGCAGTAGAAACAACGGTCGTCGCTGATCCTAATGCGATTGTTCCCGTGGTTTGATTTTTACCGATTTCAACCTTACCCGTCGTTAACTCCTGACCTATGGCTATGGCTAGATTGCCCACTGCGGGACCTGTGGTGATATCTCTTCCTATTTCCATAAATGCGTCGGTGGTTGGTCCGAAAATAGTGTCTGTAGTCAAAGTATAAGCGATTAAGTTCTGAGCGTTGATCTCTCCTCCTGTCAATCCTATATTCACATTTCCATCTATATTTGTGGTTGTAACAAATCCAATACCACCATATTTGCCTATATTAATTGTGTTATCTGCTCCTGTTTGACTTGCTATGTTTACATCTCCGTCTATCGTAGTGGTTGTAAAAGATGTAGCATTTTGCTGTCCTATCGCAATTGTTCCAGTTGAGTTATTTCCTGTCTTGATATTTACATTTCCTGAGGACGCCGCCGTCATAATATTTACAGTTCCTGTCGCATTTCCACCTGTCATGAGATTTAATTGGCCTGTTGTATTGGTTCCATTCATGACGTTTGTATTGGACCCATTGTTTATTCCATTATTGATATGAACACCCGCACCCGCTACACAGTTGTCGCCGTCGCTGTAATGGTGGATTTGCCCCGATATCCCACGAGTGACAACACCCACGTTTAAAGTATCCGTTGAAACAGCAGCAGGAACAACAATATTGAGTGCTCCAGTCGAAGTCACCGAAGGCGTAACGATCCCAGCGGTAAAGGTTTCAAGTGCGGTGGCTGTATCAGGTACAGTCTTTCTAAGATAAAGGGCGTTCGCTTGTGCTTGAGACAAACCGCCGCCCGTATCTGGTGTAAATAAGCCAGCGTCAAAGATAGGCACATTCTCCAAAGGTGGATCATAAGCACTCATTATACAATAGATATATATTATATTTGTATTTTAGACCATAATAAAAATATCTGTTAATTATAAATGCCTAAGAAAGCAGTCAAAGAGGCTCCTGAAATTGTGAATTGGTACGAAAAAATGGACAAGTCTTTATTGGTACAAGCCGAGAACCCAAACTTTAACTTACATAAACTCAAAATCCCCCTTCGTATGTGTGTAGTGGCTCCCTCAGGCAGCGGGAAGACAAATTTCCTAGTGAACCTGATCCATTTATTTTCGAAAGGAAAGGGGACCTTTGCGGACATTACCATTGTTACCCGAAACAAGGACGAACCCCTCTATAATTTTCTTTCTGGTAAAAGCGACCAGATCCAGATTAAAGAAGGACTTCATAATCTCCCCCAACTGGATAAAATGGACAAAGCGGTCAATCACCTTGTCTGTATCGACGATATGGTTTTAGCCAAGGATCAATCCATGATAGAGAATTACTATATTCGAGCCCGTAAACTGAACTGTTCCGTCATTTATTTGTCTCAGTCCTACTACCGTATCCCTAAAGTCATTCGTAATAATTGTTCATACATGGTAATCTTGAAACTCTCGGGACAACGGGAAGTCAACATGATCTTGTCAGAGTTTGGACTAGGGGTCACAAAAGAGCAACTGATAAAATTGTACGAGACAGCAACCGCCGAGAAGTTCTCACCCTTGCTTCTGGACTTAGAAGCGGAACCGTTCGAGAGGTTTCGAAAAGGCTTTACTCAAGTATTAACCCCGCAATAAATATATCTGTTAATCATATATGACACATAAGCATAGGAAAGATCTATTTATCGTCAAGACAAAGCGTGGCTGGAAGATTGTGAAAGATTTAGAAAAAGAAATGAAGAAGAAAAAACCAGCAGGAGCGGAACCCATGCCGTGTATGTGTCAGTTTAATAAAAGAGACCAGAAAACAATCAAGGGATTAGGTTTAGTCTTGGCCGAGGACGCACTCGTTCAAGCGGAGGACGCATACGATAGCAATGAAGACGACAACGAGCCAAGTGCGGGTGGATTGTTTAATACGCTAAAAAAGAAAGGAAAGAATTTAGTAAGCCATGTAAAAGAGAAGTTTGAAAAAGGCAAGAAGTTTGTCGAGCATGTGATCCATGGGCGATATGACGAATACCCCCCAAAAGCCAAGAAAGTCTTGGAAGCAAACCAAGACGCAAAAATTGAGCATGTAGAACTCCACCGTAAAGCGTTAAGCCAAGTTATTTATCAAATTATCAATACATGGACTGGCGGAGAAGTAGAGAAACGTTTACAGACCGAACCCAAAGATAAACTGTTTCACATTAGCATGTGGGTAAAACTATCCAATGGTAAAACAATCAAGGTCGAAAAAAACGCAGTGGTTAATCTAGAAGAAAATCCCACCAAGCACAAAGAGGAACAAGTTCTTTCTATTTCTACGCCCGATACTACCTTTGGCGATTTCTTAGAGAAGACACGGAAGAAAGTAGGAGATAACGATTTCTTTTTGTACAATGCGAAACATAACAACTGTGGTAACTTTATCGAGTTTATTTTAGACGCAAACGGAATAAGCAGCCAAGCGACCCATGACTTTATTGGTCAAAATGTAAATAAGATCTTAGACGGTTTCCCTTCACTTCGAAAAGCAATGAATACAGTCACTGATATAGGAGGTAAAGCGGACGTAATTATGCAAGGGGGTGAAATAAAATCTCATGATAAAGTAATGATAAGTCGAAACGTACACCCGTCTCAGTTAAGCGAACGTTTTTTTAGAACACCCCAATCTTTCAATCAAATCCACGCACGAGTACAGGTGCCGTGTGGTAGCGGTCTTTACGCAGGCCATGGTCTTTATGCGGGTGGTTTTTTTGACGATCTAGGGCGAGCGACTGAAGTAGTTGGGCGAGCAGCGGGGCGAGCAGCGGGGCGAGCGACTGAACAAGCGATCGCAGCGGGGCGAGCGACTGAACAAGCGATCGCAGGAATTGACAAAACAGGGGGACAACGCTTGAAAGAACGAATGGATAGGATTGGAGACAAAAAAATAGAAATAGATAGACATATGACACCTAAGCTGGTGGGTGCTGGAATGGACAGCGACAGCGAAGAAGAAGAGGAGAAAATGAAGGGCGGCAGACTGAAGAAGGGATCAGCCGCCGCCAAGGCACACATGGCCCGTATTCGTAAAATGAAAGGCGGACGTATTCCCGCACCACCCTCCCGTAGTTATGTCACAGACAGTTCTCTCCTCGGTTAAGGGAAAAAACATATAAGAAACACATTAATCGATTATAAAGAATAGTCTTTTATAATCGGTTTTAAATGAAAGTTAATGATTAATCATTGATTTACATAGATAAAGGTGAATAAAAAATTTTTTATATAGGTTTTCCTTTGATTTTAAACAATTAATTGATACTTTAGCTTAACTTTTATCTTATTTTAGATTAAACTTAACAATTATTTAATGTTTATATCTATTTTTCCCTTAATCAGCTCTAGTCTGTCAAAATAAATCTGGAAAGATTTGAGTTCTGCTTGAAACTGCTGTTCCATTTTCTCCATACACTCCTTGTGTTTCTTTTCTAAAGCATTGTTGTTTGGTTCGAGAAGGGGCCACATACTCTATATCTTTATTTCTGTCAAGTCCTCAATAGGTATCATGTAGTGGGGCTTTAGGGTTCGTAGTCCAACCCCTCGAAAAGCGGGTATGTCTCGTATCTCGTACTGGCTAAATGTTTCTTTGGTATAAACGATATAACATAGTTTATCGAGAAAATTGAATACAAAGACAAGCCGACCCGTCACCTCAGTCTTATCTACGGGGATGATCGTCGTGGGGTATTGCTTGTACTTATTACGTCTAGATTTGATTTCGTATTTAGTGGTAGGGCTGGAAGCGTCCCACTTGCTATATTGTGCCAATTCCTTTTTGATTGGCTCGTCAAAGTGTAAAGCCAGTTTAGAGATTACTGTAGCCTCCTGGGGCACGCCAAATTCACGATCGTTTTGTATAATAGACAGACCAGACATATAAAATATGCCTAGATTAAAAATTGGTTTATAATCCGTAAATAAAATATCTGGTTAATCTAATGGACCTCAAAAAGACGATACATGAAAAACGCCCTAACTTGACCCAGTCCAGTGTTACAACCTATTCTTCTATTCTTCGCAATCTTTACAAAAAAGTATTTGACGAGAAAGAGATTGACTTGAAGAAGTTTGACGATACTACAAAGATTTTGGCGCATTTAAAAGAGGTCCCACCTAATAAGCGTAAAACTATCCTTTCGGCTTTGGTCATTATGACGGACGATAAGAAGTACCGCGACCTCATGCTCGAGGATATTAAAGACTACACCAAGGACATAAGCAAGCAAGAAAAGAGCGAGGCTCAAAAGGAGAACTGGGTCGAGACAAGCAGTGTAAAAACTTTATGGGATACTCTAAAAAAGAATACAGACTTACTTTATAAAAAAGCCCACCTTACTACGGGCGACCTTCAACAGATACAATCTTTTATTATTGTCTCGCTACTAGGTGGCGTCTTTATTCCTCCTCGCCGTTCTAAAGACTTGGTCGATTGGAAGATCAAGAATATCCATAAGGAAAAAGATAATTACCTAGAGAAATCCAGTATTCATTATAACTCATACAAAACGGCTAAATGCTACGGGGAGCAAGTGGTGGCGATCCCTACTCCTCTAAAGAATATTTTGACTAAATGGATCAAGATTAACCCAACTGATTATCTGTTGTTCGATACGAACCAGAACCCATTGACTTCTGTAAAACTCAATCAGCGACTCAATAAGTTGTTTGACGGGAAGAAGGTGGGCGTGAACCAATTGAGGAAAACATACCTCACGGATAAGTACGCTGATTATTCTAAAGTTCAAAAAGAATTAGAAGGAGACATGACACAAATGGGATCGAGCACAGCCGTAGAGAAAAATTATATAAAGGTAAATTAAGGTATAAAGGTTTGTAAAAATATTTTTGCTTCTTCTTTTGTCTCAAAAGTTTTATCATGCTTTACCTTATTTATAGTAATGACTGCCCTCCAATGTCCAGTTTTTTTTCTTTCATATAATGTTCCAGTTCCTCTGGGTCGTCTTCTTTCTAGGCCTAATGCTTCTTGTTTTTTTGTGTATTTTTCTTTCGAAGATATGTTTCTTCTTAATCGTGGGTCAGTTTCAGTTATATCTACACGATAACTACACGTGTTGCGACAATTTTCTTTTTGGGTAATGTAACGTAAGTTAGAAACATGATTATTTAATGGGTTACGGTCTATGTGGTCTACAACGTAACCTTCGGGTCTATCTCCTATAAATTGTTTTGCTACTAAATGAGAGAATAAATGATTTGTTCGTTTTTTTTCACGAACTGTTTGAAAGTATCTCATTTTATAGGTTTTAGAAGAGGTGCTAGACGATAGCGATCCTGTTATGATTTTATAAGTTCCGTCTTTTTGTTTTCTCTTACAATTTCCAAAGTTAGAGATTTCATAACTTTCAAACGCTACTTTCCATTCCTCCATATAAGGATATTACAAATATCTTTATATGGTAAAATTACCATATACCATACACTGACTAAGCTCCCCAGAGTAGAGCCGCACTAAAGAAGCCCCTTGATCCTGGGACTTGTCGGTCCTTAGCGTGACGTTTTAAATAAAGTTGTCTTCGTCGTTCGCCCTCGTCATATCCTTTATCTTCTACAATAGATAACCAATCACCGTACCTTCTGTCACCAATAGAGGTAATGTAATCACCCGTCTCTCGAGAAAATACGTCAATTTTGTATGGGGCTTTTGTGGATGGCTTTATAATCACCCCGAGCTGGCGGGCTCTCAGTTTGTGGTAGGGCCTTAAATGGTACATATATTTAGTAAAGAAATTAATCTTTATATTATTCCCTTAACCCGATTTAATCAATTGGGCGTATTGAGGCGGTAATCTGGAGGCCATTTGAAAATTGGAAGCGTACGGCTGGGATTGAAGAGCGGGCGGAAGACTTCCACCCCTGACCAAGTTTCCAAGAATGGAGACGCTCGATTTCTCGATACCCCGTCCTCGTGATTGAGCATAAAGACCGCTTCCTAAACCTTGGCCTACCGCACTTGTGTAAGGGGCGAGCACTCGTTTACCCCCGCTTGTATCCAGGGGCGAGCTGTATCCTCCACGGCGACGTGCGATTTCCATACCTAGCTCGTCCACTGAATAATCAGCCAAAGATTTCGGTTTAACGGTCAACGGGTTTGTAGCGGTGCCCCGAGACGGGGGCTGATTGCGTCGAGGTGGTAGGGGCAGATCATACTCTTCGGGCATACTGGGTTCCATACGGGGTTCCCGGGGGTCCATACGGGGTTCCCTACGGGGACGTCGTGGCTCGTAAGGGTTGTAACTGTCAATCTGTTTACCCCCTTCGTCTCGGGCAAGATCGCCGAGGGCTTTGCCTCCTTGTCGTCCTACCTGCTGAGCAAAAGGTACTAATTCAGGCTGTCCCGCATAAAGGGCCAGCCCTGTCAGAGCGGCTGCTCCAATATCAGGGGCTTGTTCCGCCAATTGGTTCAATCCTTCTTTCGCGATTTGTTTCGCAACGGGCAAAAGCACACGTCCTGCCTTGTCCGCCACAGGTGCGGCAGCTCTGCCAAACCTTTCAAACCCCCCTCGAATATCGTCAAATAGACCTTTTCCAAACATTTTTTCCATGTCTTCTCCATAGTCTTCGTCTATAGATACCAATTCCTCAGCATGGGGGTTTTTGTTGATAGCAATTTCTTGCTGGGTCAGTTCAAGTGTGTGAGCTTTGCCTTTGTTAAAACTTCGGGTAATAGGATTAAAACGAGACGGGTGTACAACGAGGCACATACCCGTCCCTTTCATAATCCGTACTTTCTTACCTTTTCTCAATTTGCCTAAAACCCTCGCCGAGGGTGTCTCGATACTTAGCACGTGATAAACCATTATAGATTATCACGAGATAATAATTATGACATTTGCTAAAGAATTAATTAGTGACTATTTTTGCTTT
>Ga0247832_1003252_pt1 | contig 22621 bp, 15 predicted proteins | sample LaCruzMarch2015__10_FD_192407 | JGI IMG/M metagenome (GOLD analysis project Ga0247832, IMG submission 192407) | Freshwater microbial communities from meromictic Lake La Cruz, Castile-La Mancha, Spain - LaCruzMarch2015_4m | ecosystem: Environmental > Aquatic > Freshwater > Lake | place: Spain... | reverse complement strand
GTCACGAATGCCTCGCGAGTTGGTTTGGTTTCGGGATAAGTGGCCAAGTTGCCACAAGCAAAAACTACCCCGCAAATCAAGCCCGCGCCGCCGAAATCTAACCCCGGTCATGATGGGCGCTTACCATCAATCGATCTCAGTGTGGCGAGTGAGGCTTGGTTTATATCAATACGACCTTCGAGGGTAGGCTGATCATTAGTCGTCGTTTTCATTTCCCAATCTCGAAGAATGCGTTGAAGGCTGGCTGGGTCGCTCGGAAACGGCGAGACCAAAACCACGTCGGTCGTTTCAATAAAAACCTGAACCTTACAACCTACTAGATCGAATAACGAACGAAGCCTTCGGCCTTTGTTGCTAAGGAGGATGCCGTTTCGCACGTTCGAATTGTCGCCGCCGATTTTCGTTGCATCCGAATTGTCGTCGCCAAGCTGTTCCCGTAGACGATCTTGGAACGTGTTTTCCCTTTCCAACTCGGAGCTCTTCCGAGCTTGCTCCAGTGACTCGGGATTTTCATCAAAGTACTGGGGCGATCCTACTTTCCAAGCCACAACAAACCGAGCGAGGTCATCGCCGCATTCTGCGGACAATTCATCGTAGAGCATGGCGAGGTTCGGTTGATTCAGATTTATCTTGGCAGTGCCATCGTGTCGAAGGTTGCTCTCGGCCCCCGTGACCGTCCATTCGGATGACCATCCTGCATCCAACTGTCCGTCGGCGTTGTCCATAGGCAGGTTTTGTGAGCCATCATTCTCATTATCATCCAATTGTCCATTTTGATTTTGATCCTCACCAAAGAGCAGGTGAGGCGTTACTCCTGGAATCGTCAAGAGACTAGCAAGATCTTCCAGTTTCGGCGAAGGGCTGGGCATCCTCGATGTCGGAGAGTTTCCTTTGTTTTTATCTCTGTTCGCCAGCAATCTGTCGGCGATCGCATCGGCAACAGGTGCGGACATGCCTGGGGTAAACATCAATTTGGATACAATCTGCTCACGATTGCGTTCCGAGGACGCTAATGCGTTGAGGTTGATCTTTGCTGATTCGTTTTGCATTCCGAATTCCGGTTCTGAGCCGGGATGCGGTATTCGACGAACAACGGCAAAGTGACCCATGCGTTCGTTATCGAATTCTAGGTTAATAATATGGCTCGTTACTTGACCAGAGTCTCCCTGGCCGTAGCGAACAGGATTTGATTGGGCAAGATTTCCTTTCTTGATCCGTGCCAAGGACACCGAAATAGCCGACTCAGCTAATAGACGTTGTTTTACGATGTCGATGTGGGCATGGCTTGCCTCCAGAAGCGACACCGATTTTCTGGTGAAATTGTAGACAGCTAAGCTTAATGCTGCGACAACGACGAGTACAAATAGCAATGCGATCCCACGTCTTCTGTCGGCTCGTTTGCATGACTTGGTATTACTCTTTACTGGACTATGTTTCATGGAATTGCATTCTGTCGGACAATCGCAGCGGTTGGTTTCGCACCCACAATTTTGGTATCAAAAGTCTCAGCCAAAAAAAAACTGGAGGTGCCGGCGGGAATACAAATGACGGTTCGAAAAGGCGAGGCAAGTCCCTCTTTAAGCTCAAGGATGATTTCAACAGCGTGCGGAAGCCGATTACCTTTCAGATAACTATTCCACTTGGAATGCCAAACTCGACCGTCGAAGTAGCGAAATGCGATTCTAGAAACCTCTTCGATGGAATTCGCCGAAGTGACTTGATTCTTGTCGTCTAATTCCGTTCGTACGAGTCCAGACGATTTCTTCGGGCGTTGAATCGTATGTTCGAGCGTTTGCTTACCAGAGCGGTGTGTCGCCAAGCGAACCTCATTGCTATCGGGACCGATCCATAGAACTGATTGCCGGGGGGCCGACAATGGGGAGCTGGCCTCGTAAAACCTAGAATTGCTGCCTAGTCTGACTACGACAAAAGCACTTTCGTTTCCTACGAAATGAACTCGACTTCCCAAACGACTGATGTCAATGTTCAGTACTCGTTCTCCGATCTGCGAATCGAACACTTCGGACTGGCTAGCATCGAATTCTCGATAGTCTTCCGTTGTGTACCCTTCCGCTGACCGCAAATCACTGCCAATATCTTCCAATAAACTCGTCAGTGAGAAAGCCGGAAGAATTCGATCGGCTGCTTGCGAGCGAAATTGCATGAAAAGGCTAGTCGCTGTAATGACAGTAACCATTAAAACCAAAAGCAAAGATAAAGCGAGCAGGGACTCGAGCAGTGTATAGCCAGAACGTCTAGCTGCCGTTGGTAGCTTTCGACCATTCACCCGCGTTGTCAAGGTATAACCCTCTCAGGGCTGGTCTCAGGAATACTGCGGGTCGTAACGAATTGAGCCAATTGCATACGGGCAATCCTCTCATGTTTGCCGGGCTTCCAAACCGCGACCGTGATAAGATCCAAGTTCAATGTAGGGTCGTCTTTGATGTCGACTTGGTATAGCCAGTCTTTGTGATTAGGGACCGCCAAGGGCATGGATGTCGATCGCCGACTAGGCTCCGCGATCGCCTCTTGCAGGATGGTTTGACAGTGCCACGACGCTTCCGATTCCAATTGCACTCGCAGGCCGGCCTGCACCCCAACGTTGATGTGATTCCCGATTGCGGCGATGGAAACCAGAAGTATGGACGTTGCGATTAGGACTTCGAGAAGACTGTTGCCGTTACGAGCGTTTCTTCGAAAGTCGAATGGTCTATTCATGGTGATTCAAACAAACGACTGTCCCCGCGCGGCTTCTGGAAAGCAGCCACGCAGCCGAAACACAGGATAAAACGTACACGTACACCCTCAACCGGAATTCTAGTGCAAACAATTCAGCAATACAAAGGCTTTTTTGCCGACTCTCCCAATGTCAGGCTGGTGCTGCACGTCAGACTGGTTGCCGCCCAAAGCTGTTTGGTTGCCGCCCAAAGCTGTGGCCGTCGAACTAACGCCGCGACCAATCGCTCGATGTCATAACGCAACACCCGATCATGGCGTTGCAACATTCAACGCGCGCGTTGCGAACGTACAACACCGTATTGTCATTTCCCTCGTTCGAAAAGAAAAATCATATTTCCCAACGCAGCAACAACTCGGTAGAATCCCTGGGTGCACGACGTTTTTTGCATTCCCGTAGAATGGAGACCGATCAAGGGCACAGAATTGCGTAGAATAAGCTTGGACGACATCGGTCGCCACCTGTTCATCGCACTACAATTGCAAAAATAATGCAAGCCTTCCAATACAAAGCTTTGGACTCAAAAAGCGAAATTGTCGCATCAAGTATAGAAGCTATGTCGCGACAGGATGCATTGAGCAAACTGCAACAAGTTGGGCTATTCGCTTTTGAGCTCGCGGAAGTGCGAGTCAGCAATCGATTTCGGGGAAAGCTTCGCTCGGGTGCGGTAACACAGTTTTACTCGATGCTACACGACCAATTGGAAGTTGGCGTTCCCATTCTGAAGGCGTTGGAAGTTATTCGCAACCAAGAACAATCCGAATCCGCAAAACAGATGATCGACGACATCATGGAACGAGTGACATCAGGGAGCACTCTCAGCGATGCCCTACAGTCTCATCCGCGTGCATTCCCAACTATCGATTTGAGTGTCATTCGGGCAGGCGAAGAAGGTGGCTTTTTGAGGGAGTCGCTAGCCCGAACCCTTCAAGTGCGTGAATGGCAAGCTTCATTGACGTCGAGTATTTGGGGGGCAATGGCTTATCCGATAATCTTGGTTTCCGTCGCTGCAATATTGGTTCCCGGGATTTTGGTGTTTCTCGTACCGAAGTTCGAACCACTATTCGTATCGCTACGTCAGGCTGGGAAAATGCCATGGGCAACGACCGTTCTACTGGCGACCGCCAATCTAGCGAAAAATTACGGAGCTTTTGGAATTCTGGGATTCGTGATAGCGGTCGTGACTCTATTTTGTTCGGTCCCAATTGCTCAACTACGCTTGTATTGTGAAAAAACGTTTTCGCGAATTCCATTCCTAGGACCAATAGCCCGAGATCTTGCCCTGGCGAGATTCTGTCGAGTCCTTGGAACGCTGCTTGAGAACAGAATTCCGATTCTCAAGGCGATTGATACCTCTGCAACCGTTGTTGGGAATAGCATGCTTCGCCATGCCATTGAAGCAGCGAGAGACTCCGTTGCAAGAGGAGGATCGCTTGTACAGCAACTTGCCAAATCGAAACAAGTACCTGGAGACATACTCGCCATGCTTGGCGTCGGCGAGCAATCCAATACTCTCGACTCGGTCCTAGTCAAAATTGCAATCCAAGTAGAAACACGCACTCGCAAGAGAATCGAGTTTTCGGTCAAACTTTTGGAACCGGCGATGCTGTTGGTGTTGGCGTTACTGGTCGGCTTCATCGTTTTAGCATTGCTCTTGCCCGTGTTTGAAGGCCAGGGATTGGCCTAAATTCATGAGCCGAAAAACCTCGAATGTATTTCCCAACTGTCCTCAGAGAGAATCATGAAACAATCTTCCCGAGCTCGCACTGCCTTTACCCTAATGGAAGTACTTTTAGTCCTTGCAATCCTCCTCGTCATCATGGGGCTAGTCGTCCCCAAAATACTCGGCCGCCAGAAGTCGGCAAATGTAGACGCAACGATGATTAGTATCGAAGGGCTAAACCAAGCCATCAAACTTTATGCACTCGATCACCTTGGCAATCCTCCATCATCAGCCGATGGTCTCAAAGTGTTGATACAAAGCGGTAAACGAGATACGCGCTGGAAGGGTCCTTATTTGGAGAAACCGGCGAAAGATGCGTGGGGCAATTTGCTTCAATACCGAAATCCAGGAAAGAGGAATGTACAGGGTTACGATATCGTATCGGCTGGCGTGGACGGGATATTTGACTCGGAAGATGATATTGGTAATTGGGAATAATCATGAGCCATCGTCAATCTAGTGGATTCACCTTAATCGAATGCATCGCCGTGCTCGCCGTGCTCATCGTATTGATGTCAGTCTGCATACCGGGAATCACCAACTGGATTCAGCGGAACGAACTTGCGACGACAGAATCCGAGTTGGAACGCATCATCGCAGAGTCTAATCGCATGGCGATTCATTCTGGGGTGAAGCAGTTTGTCGAATTTGATCCACAGTCTCGGAGGCTAACAATCAAACCGATGAATGATTCTCGGAATAAATCCAGAAGACCAGTTGACGACCCGGAAATGACGTCATTCCGATTTTCTAGTTCCGTGCAAATTCAATTTGTTTCAAGCCAAACTCAAGAGATTATTTCTGGACTAACACTCTCTCCTGATGGAACCATTTCACCGGGACGGATCAAAATTTTGCACTCCTCAGGTATGGATTCCCTTTGGAAAACGCACCGACAAACAGGCTCCATTCGTCCAATAAACAACCTATAGGCTTTTAGCAAGGTTAGAGAAATATGCTTCAGTCGCGAGTCGACAGCGCACTGCGAAGTCTCCAGATCAGGTGCAGAGCGATCGTGGAGTTTAAACGGAACACCGTTCGAATCTCCCCGATTGGGGCTTCTGATTCCGTGGTTGCTACTTCTGCGGTCGCACCCGCGAAGCGTCACTTGTTTCAATGGGAGAACCCCGGCGACATCCCCTGGCAGGATCCGAAAGCGGTTGCTCAATGGTTGGACGAGCGTCTCGCTGAATGTGGGCTTTCAATCTCGACCGCTATCGTTTGTCTGCCAAGGACCGTCGCTTGTCTTCGCCTGATCGAACTCCCTACCTGCACAGATGATCAAATCCCCAATCTTGTATCCATGCAATTGGAGGCAGTACTCGGAGAATCGTTTGGCGGTATCGAATATGATTTCACGCTGATACCCGATGTTGGCAACGCATCAACAAAAAAAGTGCTGATTGCAACCATAGCAAAGCCAACCCTCCAGGGTATTCAAGAGACGCTTCGACTAATGGGTTGCAAAGTTGAATCGATCACGCTCGCCGAACTCTCGTTACCACTTTCATCGAATTTGAATTCTGATTCGTTTCAGTTTTTTGTCACAAACAATCAACAACAATGGGACGTGGTGGTTGGACTCGGGGGCCGAGCCATCCAAGTACAGTCGGCAATGGTTAAAGGGACACACGAAGAAAATGTTCGAACTCTTGTCGGACTGATCAATCAACTGCGAAATGCCCTCCTTGAAACGAATGAAACCAATCCGTTCGCTACTCCAATACTGCTAGTTGATATCGAATCGGAGGGGGACCTTAACTCATTGAGTATCTTGGCGAAGAGTAGTGGATTTCAACTGAAGCACTGTTCTAAAGCCGATTGTATCGTTCGGATGGTTCAAAACAGGGCTTCCCATTCGATCAACTTTGCGTCGCCCTGGAGAGCAACAGACCACAAATTGCTATCTCTCAAACGCTGGAAGAAAAATGGAAAGGTGGCCGCTGGCATTGCAGTAGTTGGGCTTTCGTTTGGTTACCTTTTTTCAGCCAGTCGAGCTGCGGAGCTCACTCGAATTCAACAGAAGGTCAAACAGATTGAGGAGCGAATTGCTATCTTGGCTCCCAAAAGACAGTCGGCTAGCGCGATCCAGGAGTGGCAATCTCGTACTGTGAACTGGGGGGCTGAGTTAACAAAGCTTGTGACACACATCGGAAACGAACGCAATCTCTACATATCGAGAGCTCAGTTTGAAGCAAGCTCCGGCGATACAATGCCCACGATTCGACTAGAAGGCTTAGCGCATTCCGCCAACGATGTACTGACCCTCAATCGCGATTTGCTCGCGGAACCAGGAATGTATGCCGTCCAACCCCAAGCCATCGAACCCTCGGTAGCTGATCCTGAATTCCCAGCTCACTTTCGTATCGAAGTTCGCGTGCTTTCCGCTGAAGAACAATCAACCTTGAATAGCGAAACTGAAGATGAGAGTCATGAATAAGCGTGAGAAGTATTTGGGTATTGGACTCGTTGCGACGCTCTGTGCATCCTTGCTATACGGCACGCTACTTAACGCGCTGGACGGTTCCAATTCATCGCAGAATGAATTGACGAAAGCAAAACGTCATCTGCACGACCTGGAACTGGAGTACGCAGTTGCTCAACGTGAGGCAGACTCCGTCGCCTCACAGGTCGAGCGAAGCTTACCTAATAACTTAGAATCTGCCTCCGTCGTTTATCAAGAATACTTATTCCGTTGTTTTGAAACAAGCGGTTTGAGTTCGACTATTGTGACAGGCTCATCGCCTATCACCATGGATGATATTGGGAGCAAGATACAGTTTACTGTTCAAGCCGAAGCAACTTCGACGCAGATCGGCACATTCCTCGATCAATTTTTTGGCACCGATTTACTGCATCAGATCAATTTTCTAAGCTTGCAGAAGCAGGGTGGAGCGGATTCCGAAGTAAATTCATTTTCTGCGGGCATCGAAGTCTTGGTGTTAAACGATAGTAGTAATTCAGTTCCAAATCTGGAACCAAGTAGCAGCAACCAGACCGCTCTTGCGATTGAGCAGAATGACTTGTTCCGGCGTAAGAGTTCGAAGTCCGAGACTTCTTTCCCCCCCGCTTCATTGCCCCCCGCTTCTTTGGTTGAGGAGTCGAGCGAAGTCGAGGAAACGACAGAAATGCTAAAAATCGATCCAAAGGAAACGACCCGGCTTGTTGGGATCATTCAAACCAACGGGAAAAAAAGGGCAATTTTGTACGATTCGGAATCAGGAAAGCACATCGCGCTCGAGACCGATGGAGATATGAGCGAATTAGGAATCAACGCTAAAGTCATGAGCGTTTCGAAAGACAACGTACAAATCCTGATAAATCAATCGCTTTGTCGGTTGGAGCTCGGGAATCGAATCGCCGAGGCCGAGGCAACGGTAGAGGCTAATGCAGCGTTTCAGGTCAATGCTGCGATTCCTTGGTGATTGACTGCATGGGCCGAACTCGTGACCCCGTTCACTGCGATGCGTTTAAGTTAGGAGATCTGAGTCAAAGTTCTTTTTTTCCCGGTTTTCGGTCATAAAATCGGTCGAGTTTGCCGATTAAAGCGATTGTGGGGACAGATCGACTGTTTCGAGAGCAAAATCGGACAATGAGAGCATAGAGTTAATTCGTGAAAATTCGAAATCAATGCAGTCATCGCTGGTTTCTGATTTTTATGCTACTCCAAGCAATTCTCATCTCAAAAGTTTTTTCACAAGAGTTATGGCCCACTGCGAACCCCGTTCCACAAACACAACCAACGTATTACAAACTGCCTCCTCCGACAATGAACCAGGAACGAGTGCAACATCGTACCTGGACGTTCAATGTCAAAGACGCTCCTTGGATTGCCATCCTTCGGGAGTTTTCTAATTCGATGGGGTTCTCTCTAAGCATGGGAGTTCAGCCAAATGGAACGTTCACTTATTTCGATGACCGCGCCCATTCGCCTCAACAGGCGATCGACATTTTCAATGACCATCTGATTCCGCTCGGTGCGATCCTTGTGCGAAACGAAGACAGGCTCATCGTGGTGAATTCCGAATCACCAATCGCTGATAACTTAGTACCTTTCGTCTCCGTAGACGAGATCGATTCGATTGGACGAAATGAAGTCGCTGGCGCCGCGATTCCGATGAAGGGAATTGATGCCCAAGCGGCTCTAGCAGAAGTGATGGCGATGAAGAGCCGGATCGGAACGGTTCGCGCTTTCTCGAACACCGGGCGCGTCATAGTCATCGATACAGGTACACACTTGAGACGAATTCGAGACTTGCTTTTGCAAACAGGATTCGCGCGGAACAATGATACATCTGCGGTGTATCAGCTCAGGCATGCAAAGGCGGAGGATGTTGCCAAGGCTATCCAGGAATTTCTCACAGGACAGGCTGGTGGGGCAGATGTACAAAATGGTTCCCAATCAGGCCAAAACGATCGTGTAGTCGCTGAGACAACCACGAATAGTTTAATCATCCGTGGTTCAGTAGAGTCCATTCCGACTATCTATCGAATCATTTGCGATTTGGATCGATTTCCACGCGAAGTCATCTTACAGGCTTTGATCGTTGAGGTAAACATCGGTAACACAAACGAATTCGGCGTTGAATTAGGTATTCAGGACTCGGTGCTCTTTGATCGTAGTATTGTTAACAACATCCAAACGGTTGATCAAACGATCACCAGCCCCAATGGTGTACAAACCACGAATCAAACGATTCTATCTAAATCTACCACTCCTGGATTCGCATTCAACAACGCCCCATTGGGGAATAATGCCGTGAATCCAGGTATTGTAGGAACACAAGCTTTATCCAATCTTGGTACTGGTCGAGTGAATGGCGATCTAGGCTTTGGCGGACTCGTACTATCCGCAGGTTCAGATTCCGTGAGCGCGCTACTGCGAGCTTTGGACTCAAAATTCAAGGTGGATGTGTTGAGCCGACCTCAAATTCGCACCGTTGAAAACAAAGAAGCTTTCATCCAAATCGGTCAACAAGTCCCCGTGGTCGATGGCGTAACCGTCAACGCCGTAGGAAGTGCCAATCCCGTGATTCGTCAAGACAAAGCCGGAATCATCCTAAAGACAACACCTCGAATAAGTCCTGATGGGCGCGTACAGATCGACGTCATGACGGAGAAAAGTGCGTTTCTACTCGCTCGAGGGTCTGGCGTTCCGATCTTTACCGACACGACAACAGGCAGGGTCATTGAAGCACCCGTGAAAGATATCACCACTGCTACAACCACAGTAAGTATTCAAACAGGCGAAACAGTTGTTCTGGGAGGAATGATTTCGAACGCCGAAAACGTCGTTCATCGAAAAGTACCCTTCCTCGGAGACATCCCGCTTTTGGGAAGACTTTTTCGGTACGACTTACAGCAACATTCTCGCAAGGAATTATTAGTTTTCCTTACCCCTATCGTTCTCAATGACGACATTTCCAGATTTCATATGGAAGATGAGATTCGTCGCACTCTAACCACGCCGAAAGCGGGAGAGTACATAAATCGTTGGCAGCAAAATCAACTCGAGCCAATTTCCTGTTGCCCGCCCACGACGGATCAGTATGGTCAAACTAACTTTCAAGCAACCCAGGACTTCACCAATCCCCAAGCCAGCATGGGGCCATAGCATAAAAATTCGGTGATGATTTTCGGAGGGGACTCCCACTATCTTTCCTGCATTGTCTGCCACGTCCTTTTCAGGGGATTTGGGTATGTACCAGGAAAGAATGGCAGACCTCGGACTGCCGAGCTATAGGCCGCACCCGTCGATGGTTAAGGGCGCGGCCAGGAATATTGGCCTCGACTACTCTTGCGCAGCGACGGCGAGGGCAGTGTTGTCGAGTTTTTTCTGGTCGTTCGCCGCGAGGCCGCTCTTGCCAAGTTCGATCACGACCTTCTTGAGGCTGCCAGTGAACTTGAACGGCATCTTCCCGACGTAGTCCTCGACGACTGGCGTTCCAGTGTCCAGGCCCACGTCCATCGTCTCGTCGAGTGAGAAGCGGATGGGGATAGTGCGTTCGATCTTGCCCTGCGCGAGCTGCTTGCCATCCACAGAGAGCGTGCCCGTGGCAGACTTGCCAATGCCGGGGCCATCGTATTTCATGTCCACGACGAGAGTGTGCTTGCCGGGGGCGAGCTTGTCTTTCGAGATGACGCGAAACTTGTCTTGAGGCTGGTTCGAGAACGCGTAGTCAAACTCCGGTTTACCATCGATGAGGAGCAAGGCATAGCCGCCGAAGCGCCCCCCCTGCGTGACGAGGATTCCTTCGGCACCGCCCTCGGGGATGTCGACTTCCGCCGTGATGGTCCAGGATTTGTTTTTCGTGTCCGGCGCGCTGCCTTCGGGAACGCGGATGGTGCCCGGAAAGTAGGTGAACGTGCTGCGCCCGCGGGTGAGGCTCGGGCGAAGGCGCACATCGGCGCGTTCGGCAAACGAGGAATCAAGCGGATAGACGTTGAATTTCTTCGCTTCGCGGTCGAACGCCGCCTGCAGTTCCTTCAGTTTCGCGGGATACTTCGCCGCGAGGTTTTCCGACTGCGAGAAGTCCTCTGCAACATGGTAGAGCTCCCACTTGAAGTCGTCCGGGTTGAAGATTGCTCCGGGTGGTGCCCATGGCAGTTTCAACGGCTCGGTGTTGGCCATCCAGCCGTTCTCATAGATGCCGCGATTAGCCATCAGCTCGAAGTATTGCGACGTATGCGGCGTAGGCTCCTTGGCGCTGTCGAAGGTCTTCACGAGGCTGAAGCCTTCGATGGGCTTCTGCTTCACGCCGTTGATCATGCTCGGCTCCTTGACGCCTGCCGCTTCGAGAATCGTCGGCACGATGTCGATGATCGAGCTGAACTGCGAGCGGACTTGGCCGGTCTGCTTGATCCGTTCGGGCCAGGAGATGACCAGGCCGTTGCGAGTGCCGCCGAAGTGCGAGGCGACCTGCTTGGTCCACTGAAAAGGCGTGTTCATCGCGTGCGCCCAGCCGACGGGATAGTGGTTGTAGGTCGTCGGCCCGCCGAGATCGTCCATAATGGACAGCAGGTAGGGAATGGTTTCCTTGACGCCGTTGGCCGCGACACCGACTTCGTTGGCCATGCCTTGCAACGTGCCTTCGCCGCTTGCACCGTTGTCGCCCATCTCGTAAATGATGAGCGTGTTGTCCAGCTCGCCGGTCTCTTCCACGGCCTGGATGACCCGCCCGATGTTGTAATCGCAGTAAGCCAGGCAGGCGGCATAGACCTCCATCATGTGTGCGTAGAGTTTCTTCTCGTCCGCACTGCGCGATTCCCACGACGGGATTTGCTCTGGCCGGGGTGTGAGCTTCGTGCCAGCGGGCACGACGCCCTGCGCGATTTGTCGCGCGAGTGTTTCCTCGCGAAGCTTGTCCCAGCCCTGGTCGAACTGGCCCTTGAACTTGGCGATCCATTCCTTGGGCGCGTGGTGCGGCGCGTGGCAGAGGCCCGGCGCATAGTAGGCGAAAAACGGTTTGTCCGGCGCAAGGCTGTTTTGCTGCTGAATCCACGAGATAGCGTGGTCGGCCATATCGGCGTCGAAGTGATAATCTTTGGCATCATGCGGCGCTTCGACCGGCTTGGTGCCATCAAAGATGGCCGGATGCCATTGGTCGGTGTCGCCGCCAATGAAGCCGTAGAAATACTCGAAGCCCAGTGCGGTTGGCCAGAGGTCGAAAGGCCCCGCCTGGCTACTCTGCCAGTCCGGCACGTTGTGGTTCTTGCCAAACCACGATGTGTTCCAGCCGTTCTGCTTAAGGATTTCACCGACCGTGCCGCAGTTTTTCTGCATCAACGAATCATAGCCGGGGAACCCCGTGCCCATTTCCGTGATAACGCCGGTATGGGCGGTGTGATGGTTGCGTCCAGTGATAAGCGCCGCGCGGGTAGGCGAGCACAGCGCCGTGGTGTGGAACATGTTGTACCGTAGACCAGCCTTGGCCAGCCTATCGAAGCTCGGCGTCGGAATCGGACCGCCGAAGGTGGACGCAGCGGAGAACCCCACGTCATCGGTGAGAATGAGCAAGACGTTCGGCGCGCCCTTGGGCGCACCGAGGGGTTGGGGAAAGTCCGGTGTGGAATCCGCAGCCGTGCGGCCGATTTTGCCTTTGAAGGGCTGTTCTGGTTTGGGCAGGACTTCTTGAGCCCAAACCGGAAACGCGAGCGTTGCGATCAGCGCAAGGCTGATCACAGCGAGTGGAGTCTTGGTCTTCATGATTGTCGTTTGTTCTAGGGTTGCTTTTTGATTTACGTGAAAAAATTATCCGATTTTTATGGCGAGAACTTCGTTAACGCGTTCATCCACGGGGATGGGGAAATGAATGGTAGTTCGCCTTTTTGCGGAAGGCAAGGTGGTCCATGATGGCTTGCCATTCCTTGATCTCGCTCGGAGCGCCGTTTCCAACCGGAGTTGCGATGCTGTCTCCAACCATCTATCTGAGAAGCCCAGGAATATGTTCCTAGCGACAAAGTGAATTGGGAGGCGTCAACTTGGATCTTGTCATCTGTTGGCGAAGTCTAATTCCGGATGCGAGACTTCCCTACGGCTCTGAAGAGGTATCAACGTGCAGTCCAATGTCCGGGAGGAATTGGCAATCCCTATATTCATTTACGACTCGGCCAGCTCTATTATGAAACCTGCAATTATGACGCGTCTGTACACACGTTTGCAATGACATCACGCAAGGGATAAAACAATGAGTGAATTGATTTCTCGCCGAAAATTTCACAGACTCTTAACGCAACTTAGCGTCATCGCCTACGCTGCGCCTCGAGCCCGATCTCATTTCACTGACGAAATCACCGAAGATCGCCAACGGCCCAACATCCCAAGCGGTGTCGCCTCTGGCGATGTGTCCACTACGTCCGCCACCCTTTGGAGTCGTTCGGATAGGTCATCGAGAATGCTCGTCGACCTTGCGAGCAATGAGTTCTTCAAGAATTCGCGAAGAATCGTGGGACCAGACGTGCTCGAGTCGACCGACTTTACCGGTAAACTTCGCATCAACGGTCTAAAGCCGGGTGAGCCAGTTTTCTACCGAGTGACATTTCAAGATTTAGATGATCTTTCCAAATTAAGTGCACCACAAGCAGGACGACTCATCACCGCTCCCAACGAAGCTCGCGATGTTCGATTTGCTTGGTCTGGTGACACTGCAGGACAAGGCTATGGAATCGATGTTGCGCGAGGCGGAATGACGACGTTTGAAACGATTCGAAGCCTCAGCCCCGACTTCTTCATCAACTCGGGTGATGTGTGCTATGCCGACAACCCCATTGAACCCGAACTGCGTCTCGACGACGGTAGCATCTGGAAAAATGTCACCACTGAAGGCAAATCCAAAGTAGCGGAATCCATCGACGAATTTCGTGCTAACTATCGCTATAACCTGTTGGACTCTAATGTTCGTCGCATGAACGCTGAGATACCAAGTTTCGTTCAATGGGACGATCATGAAACGCTCAACAATTGGTATCCCGGCGAGAAACTCACGTCGGACAACCGCTATCGTGACAAAAGCGTTTCACTCCTTGCCGCTCGCGCTCGACAAGCGTTTTTTGAGTATCTGCCGATTCGCCCGACTGCGGATGGTCATAGCCGCATCTATCGAACGATACCTTATGGACCTCTGCTGGATGTTTTCTTTCTTGACCTTCGATCCTATCGTGGTCCAAACTCACCGAACCGACAAACCGAAGGTAGCGACGCGACTGCGTACATGGGTGCTGAGCAACTGAATTGGTTCAAGAATTCGCTCAAACGCAGCACGGCCACTTGGAAAGTGATTTGCAGCGACATGCCCATTGGGCTTATGGTTCGAGATGGCAAGGATGATTTTGAGAATGTTGCCAACGGCGATGGGCCTGCGCTCGGAAGAGAATTGGAAATAGCCAATTTGTTGCGTTTCATTAAGTCGCAACAAATCAAAAACACAGTTTGGCTAACGGCGGATGTTCATTACGCCGCATCGCATTACTATGACCCCGAAAAGGCCGTCTTCAAGGACTTTGACCCCTTTTGGGAATTCGTATCGGGCCCCCTGCATTCGGGAACGTTTGGACCAGGTGAGTTCGACAACACCTTCGGGCCGCAGCTGAAATTCAAGTCGATTCCGGATGGAATGCGTCCCAATCGTCCTCCATCGGATGGGTTCCAGTTCTTTGGAATGGTAAAAATCGATGGCCAAACGAGAGCGTTGACTGTGACGCACTATTCGGCGGCCGGCAAGAATCTATGGAGCATCGACTTGCCCGCATCGGTGTGACGGTTGCTATGATTGAGTGGGATGGGCTAGCAGCCTGTCAAAGCTCAAAATGACAGGCTGGAAGCTAAACTTATTCGATGCTAGCTCCCAGCAACTGCAACAAAACTCGTGCCGAACACAGGCTGGAAGCCTATGCCACTGTTTAAATCAGACATTCATTTCGCGAACGATCCATACCAAATGATCCGAATGGCGAAGCACATACTGGGCGGTACTTCCGAGCAGGATTCTTGCAATGCCACTTTGGCCTTGCGACCCAATTACGATCAAGTCAGAGTTGTGCTGTTTGGCAAAGCCAGCGATTTGCGAGCCAATATGCTTGGCCTCGACCACCCTCGACGTTGCTCGGATTCCTTGTGATCTCAATTGGTTCGCTGCTCTTTCGGTGAATGCAGTTGCTTCATGTACCACGGAGGGGCTGTTTGGGAGTTCCACGGGATCCATTCCGTCACGCTGGACCGCATGAATGGGTACCACGGATACAACTTCGATGTCCGCATTTCTGACCCAAAGATAGGATCCAAATTGCTCAATCGCAGCCTTGGATTCTTTTGAATCATCGTATGCAATCGTAATTCTTAACGGGTGATCGAGTTGTTGTTGAGATGCAGTACGAGGGCTCACCACCAGGACCGAACAGGTGGCATGCGTCGCGACGTATTCGCTGACGCTTTCATGAGTCACGTGGTCGTGTGGCGATTTGCTTTTGGCGCCGACGACGATCAAGTCTGCGTTGATCTCTTCGGCGGCTGCAGCGATGCAGTGCCCAACGTGACCGTATCGAGTAATATGAGCAAGATGAGCTTTCGAGCCTTCGAATATTTTGACCACCGATGCAAAAGCGTGTTCATCATGCTTGAGGGCATCTGTCACAAACTCAGAAACGGTATGGCCAATGGATTCTGTTAATGCCGTCTTCGGCAGGCCGACAACCGTCAAGACGGTTGCGTTTACATCTCCTTGATGTGTTAATTCGCGGAAGCAGCGAGCAGATTCCAGGGATGAAGTAGAGTCGTCTACTGCAATAAGAATATTCAAGTTGGTTTATTTCCTTTTCATCGTTTCTGGTCAAATTCAATGAGATTGTGCAGATTGCATTGAACCCTTTAAGCATTACGCTTGCAATCGGCTTGGTGTTCTAGCATGGTTGCAACGAGGGCTGTCCAGCCTGTTTGGTGACTTGCCCCAAGCCCTCGTCCATTGTCGCCGTGGAAGTACTCGTAGAAAAGTACGAGTTCATTCCAACATGAGTTCTCAGCGTAGCGTGCCTCAGAACCGTGGCATGGACGTTTGCCGTTTTCGTCTCGCTTAAAAAGTGTTGTTAGCCGGCGTTCAATTTCGTCTGCAACTTGGCGCAAATTCATCTGAATGCCTGAACCTGTCGGGCATTCGATTTGAAAGGTCTCACCGTAGAATTCATGGTATTGTCGCAGTGATTCCACGATGAGATAGTTTAGCGGAAACCAGACCGGGCCTCGCCAATTGCTATTGCCGCCGAACATTCCGGTATTGCTTTCGCCCGGCACGTAGCCAACGGATTCCTTGCCACCCGTAAACTCGAATACAAATGGTTTGTCTTTGTGATTGGCGGACATGGATCGTATTCCAAATGGAGACAGGAATTCTTTTTCGTCCAGCATATACGATAGCAGTTTGCGGAGCCGTTCGGTGGATGGAATCGCTAATAGTCGCACTCCGGTCTGTGAGCCAGCCGGACAGAACTGCTCCATATAAGCCATGTGCTGGGCCATCTGAGGTCGGTTCTTCAAAAACCAATTCATGCGACGCTGGAAACTTGGAAGCCGCATCAAGGTTTTTTCGTGAATGAGCACATTGGAGCAAAGTGGAATGAGGCCGACGAGGGATCGAACTCGCATGGCTGTGCTCTTGTCATCACGGAAAAGATGATCGTAGTAAAACCCATCTTCGTTTTCCCAAAGGCCTGTCCCATGAAGCGAATTCATGGCTTCCGCGATGGCGACGTAGTGTTCGAAAAACTTGCTCGCCATATCCGAGTACGCTTGATTTTCCTCGGCTAACTCCAAAGCCATCTGAAGCATGCAACCGCAAAAGAAAGCCATCCAAGCTGTCGCATCGGCTTGATCGAGCGTTCCCCCTCCAGGCAATGGCTTGCTTCGATCGAACACACCGATGTTATCCAATCCCAAGAAACCGCCGCTGAATACGTGCTGCCCCCGTGTATCTTTTCGATTGACCCACCACGTGAAATTCAGGAGCAGTTTCTGAAACGTCCGAGCTAAGAATTCTTTATCGCCGCTAAGCTTGTAAACGTGCCAGCATGCCCATGCATGGACGGGTGGATTCACATCGTTAAGAGCCCATTCATAGGCCGGCATCTGCCCGTTGGGGTGCATATACCATTCTCTAAGAAACAGGATCAATTGGTTTTTTGCAAACTCGATGTCCACTCTTGCCATCGGAAGCATATGGAAGGCGACGTCCCAAGCGGCGTACCAAGGGTATTCCCATTTGTCAGGCATCGAGATCACGTCTCGATTGAACAAGTGAGTCCAATCGCCGTTGCGTCCGTTTTCGCGGCCAGCCGGCGGTGGAGGACTATTCGGGTCTCCTTTGATCCAGGAATTCACGACGTAATAATAGAACTGTTTCGTCCAAAGCAAGCCGGCGTACGCTTGTCGCGAGATCGATTTTTCCTCGGTCGTTAACTGAGGTGAAATGCATGCATCATAGAACGCATCCGCCTCTTTTCGCCGATTTTTAAAGATGGTTTCAAAGGTGTCACCAAACTGATGATCGGCGAAAATGGGAGTCATGATAGGCTTGGTAATGTCCTCGGTTGGCGACACGCCAGCTTCGATGGTTTCGGGAGACAAACCCGTCAAGCGACAGCGTATCACCAGAGGTTTATCAGGCTGGACGATCGCGATGTAATGTGCAGCGCATTTTGTCCCGAATTCGCGGCTGTCGGTTCGGTTTGAATCTCCATTGACAACGTTCGCATGAAACGCGTCCTTGAAAAACGAACCGGATGTTGGAGTGCCGGGATGGCGGTTCGGATTGGTTTCATTTTCAGTGAACAGCCAACTGGGGCGTTCATTGTTGGGGCCGACATCCACTCGAAACTCAAAGTGACCCAACGACTCATGATCGCAAAGAACGACTCCATTTGGCTCATTAGCGGATCGATGCAATCGCATTCGAGGTTTGCTCGTACACCCCTCGTGCTCACATCCCCAGATCCACGAGTTGTGATACCAAAGTTGGGGCAAAACGTGAATTACGGCCGGATTCGCACCTCGATTATGCACGGTCAGTTTGATCAGAATATCATCGGGCGCCTCTTTGGCATACTCGATCTCGCAATCGAAGTAGGCGTCTTCTTCGAATGCAACCGTGTCAAGGATCTCGTACTCGGTTTCCGAGCGAGATCGTCGTCGGTTAACGTCCGTCAAGTCCTCATAGGGATACCGCGACTGGGGATACTTGTAGAGCCCTTTCATGTACGAATGAGTTGGTGTTGAGTCGAGATAGTAGTAACACTCTTTGACGTCTTCGCCGTGATTGCCTTCTGGTCCAGAGAGACCGTAGAGGCGTTCTTTGAGGATTGGATCTCGCGTGTTCCAGAAAGCAAAAGAAAAGCAAAGGCGACCCTCTCGATCGGAGATTCCCAGCAAGCCATCTTCGCCCCATCGGTACGCTCGCGAACGGGCGTGATCGTGAGGCAAATAGAACCAAGGCTCCTGGTTTTGCGAGTAGTCCTCGCGAACAGTTCCCCATTGCCGTTCGGACAGATAGGCTCCCCACCGCTGCCAATTCGCTTTGCGTTGCTTGGCCTCAAGGAGCCGTTGATGTTCTGCTGTCCGGCGCATCGGTTCCGAGGTCGGAAAGCACATGGCTGGCGAAGCGATTTCTGGTTTCGACATGGAGACATCAATGCAAAGGACAGTTTCAAGAGGCAATCCGAATAGATGAGCTTAGGCGATTCCATGAAATAAATCCACCTTGTTTCGATTATGATGTTCTCCTGGTCAACGTAACGACCATCCCCTTTCCGCTTCCCTTCCAACCGGAGAACTACCTTGAAAAGTGCTTCCTCTCGTCGTGATTTTCTAAAAACAACCGCCGCCATAACTGCAGGAATTGTTGCCGCACCGAATATTGCAACCGCCAGCCGGACCAACTCGCAAATCATCGTTGGCGAGAAAGATCTCCAATTTGAAGTGATCCACCATTTCCCGCAATTGCCATCGCAGTATTCGTGGCAAACCACTCACAACGTGGCCGTCGACGCAGCGAATAATCTCTACGTCATCCACGAAGGGCACGAATCAAAAAAAGACCATCCGTCCATTTTTGTATTTGATGAAAAGGGCAAATTCATTCGAGCGTTTGGCAATCAGTACCAAGGTGGTGGACACGGAATTGAAGTCCGCAAAGAAGGCAATCAAGAGTTTCTCTACGTTGCCGCGTACCAGCAAGTCAAGGAATTTGCCAAACTCGATCTGAAAGGCGAAGTCCTTTGGACCAAGCGAGCGCCGAAAGAATCCGGTGTTTACCACTCCGACGAAGCGGACAATCCAGCCAAAGTTTGGGGGCGCAATCGATTCATGCCAACCAATTTCGCCTTTTTGCCGGACGGCGGATTCTTCCTTGCCGATGGCTACGGAGCCTTCTACATCCATCGCTATGACAAAGACGGAAAGTGGCTACGGTCGTTCGGTGGTGACGGCGCTGGTGAAGGCAAATTTAATACCCCACATGGACTCTGGATCGACGACCGCAATCCGGCTGCACCAAAAATCGTTGTCACGGATCGGGCTCACAACACACTCCAAATCTTCGACCTCGAAGGAAAATATGAACGCACCATCACAGGCTTTGGTCTCCCGGCCAACATCGACAAACAAGGGGACCTGTTGTTGGTGCCCGAACTCAAGGCACGTGTTTCCATTTTAGACAAAAACTATAAGCCAATCGTGGAACTGGGTAGCGACGTGGAGCGAATCAGTGCGGACAAGGGGAATAAGATTCGCGGCGATGAGAAGCAATGGCAGGACGGCAAGTTTGTTCACCCGCATGACGCTTGCTTCGACAACCAAGGCAATATCTACGTGGCGGAATGGGTCGGCACCGGGCGAGTTACCAAGCTCAAGAAGGTCAGTTAAGGCGTTGCTAGGGCGAAGGTTGGTTACCGCTGGCTAAAGCCCCTCACCCCCCGCCCCCCTCTCCCCGGAGTACCGGAGTACCGGGGCGAGGGGGAGAATTTACTCCGAGGGTGGGCCAACCACTGACCACTTCCTCTACGAAATAGATTCTTGCTCCCTTCTCCCCGGTACTCCGGGGAGAAGGGCTGGGGATGAGGGGCTGAGAGCATCGGAATCGCCCTTGTATCCTGGGGATGATACGTTGATCCCCCTCTCCCCGAGACCAGGGCGAGACCAGGGGAGACCAGGGCGAGGGGAGCAAGATCAAAAGATGTGGGTAAAGATTCAAAGCCGCGCCGATCGCATCGCAATCCGCTATGATGGCTTACCCCGCTTAAGTTCGAAATCACTTTCTGAAAGAGAGTCATTATGAAGACTTATTTCATTGCAATCGCATGTTTGTTTCTCGCGTCGTTGGCATCCGCGACCGAGCGCTGGACTCAATTGCAAGCTGACTCGCGTCGATCAGGCAATGCCCCCCAAGTCGATCTCCCAGAAAAGCTTGGACTGCTCGCTGCGGTCCCGCTTACGGATGGAATCTATACATCTCCAGCAATCGCTGACGGAATGGTCTACGTGATCGATGGCTCGGGAGTCGTCTTTGCGATCAATGCAGAAACGTTTGAAATCAAGTGGAAGTTTGCCACACGCGGTGGTGCAGGAAACTGCAACAATGTTTCGTCCCCCACGATCGTCGGTAAGTACTTGCACTTCGGAACAATGGCGGGCTATTACTACGTGCTTGATCGAGTGACGGGTGCTGTCGTGAAGGAGTTGGATTGCGGCGAGGCCATTTTTTCAAGCCCCGTAGCAAACGACAAACGAGTCTATTTCGCCACCATCGGGGCTCAAATCTACGCGTTGGAGTTCGATGGAGGCTTGGCATGGACTTGGGATTTTGTCAAAGAAATAATTGGCTTTCAAGGAGATCGATGGAAGGGGGAGGATTGGTTAAAGGAACGGCCAAATCGCGTGACCTGGCGCGACCACTTTGTTTGTTCGAGGGAATTGTGTTTGATTGACAACACACTTGTCATTCCCGCTGGCGGGCGAACGGTATTCCTCGACGACCAAGGCACCGCTGCAAAATTGAGAGCGACAGGTGAAATTCCCGAGTTTGATGGGAACGAATATCCGGCAACATTCGGCCAGAGTGCGGATGCGTCCGGAAATGTTTACGTTCAATGGCATCGCCGAGATAATGCAGGTCGTGTCGAGATACTCAAGGCAGTCGGCAATCGCGTTGAGACGAACTTCGTCAAAGGGACGCAAACTGCCATTCAACTGCCTGGCCTTTTGAGTTTTTCCTCAGTGAGTGTTCGTGGAAGCGATGTTTATCGCGTTCGACCCGAACAAGGTTTCGGTTTATGTCGTCATACAGCCGGCAACGAACAACCAGAAATACTATGCGAGGCTCCTGCCATTTGTGCGCCTGTTGTGACTCGCAAGCATGTTGTCTACGGCGGTCTCGATAGCAAGGTGTATGTGGTGCCGCTCGATGGCACCGAACCGTTGGCCTTATCCACCGCGTTTGGTTCCCCTATCTCTGCATCCGCGGCGATTGCAGATGGTCGAATCTTTGTACCATGCGAAGACGGTTATCTCTACGTGTTTGGCAAAAACGGTACCGCGCCTCTTCCCGCACGAAACCTTCAAGTGAACCGAATTCGCAGCCCGCTTACGGGACCATTCGCGGACGCTGCTTTTGATTGGTACACCAACTATGGCGATTTTGGTTCCACGAATGCAAATGAGCAAGGGCTTCGGGCGCCGTTGCGAATGCGATGGGCGCGACGCCTCGAAGGTACCGTCAAGCACTTGCCGGTTTGCGGTGGAGGTCGACTTTATACGCATACGGCTGAGGGACAGGTCATCGCATGCGAGCAAGATACAGGGCGGGTGCTCTGGCGAAGGTACTGGCCAGATGTCTATCTTTCGTTTACGTCACCTCTTTATGTGGCTGGCAAGTTGCTTGTTCCACAAGCGGGTATCAAGCAATCTCGAATGCGATGCCTGGATGCTGCCACCGGAGAATTGCTTTGGGAAGCACCTTTTAGTGGCTCACCCAGTTGGAGCAGACAGTTTCCTCCAGTCGTTCATGGCAACATCGCAATCTACGCTTCTGGCTCTGGACAGTATGCACCGCAAGGGACCGAGAAACCGTTCACGTTCAAAGGGACGCCTGCCGAATCTGTCGGTGGTGCTGAAGTGATGAGTTGGATCTACTCAAACGATAACCCCTACTACCCACGCGACAATCGCCCTTTGTTATGGGCCTGGGACCTGCAGACTGGGAAAATAGTTTGGCAGAAAGATTTTTCCGAGTTCGGAAAAGGAGGGAACGACTGTGGTATTTGCGTGATGGACGGCAAACTCTACTACTCTACATTTTTTGGCTATTCGGCCAGTCAACGCGCCAGACGAGGACTGCCTGTTGAGAACAATGGTTTAACTGCTTGCCTGGATCCACAGACGGGTGAGCTACTATGGAAAACGAACGAGTACTACGTTACCGCAAAATGCACGCTTAGCGCGCGCGATGGCAAACTCTTTCTTGGTGGCAACAATCGCCCAAATGAATCGACCCAAGATCGATTTGTGTGGTGTCTTGACGCAAAAGATGGTTCACTCATTTGGAAATCCGATCCGATCACATCAGCCTTGAACGTGGTGAGTGTCGGTGAGCAATTCATTTTTTCCAATTCGCTTCGCGGTCGAG
>Ga0247832_1003247_pt1 | contig 22663 bp, 18 predicted proteins | sample LaCruzMarch2015__10_FD_192407 | JGI IMG/M metagenome (GOLD analysis project Ga0247832, IMG submission 192407) | Freshwater microbial communities from meromictic Lake La Cruz, Castile-La Mancha, Spain - LaCruzMarch2015_4m | ecosystem: Environmental > Aquatic > Freshwater > Lake | place: Spain... | reverse complement strand
CGCGTTGAAATCAGCTAGGCGCACCTCGACCCAGGTTTTTGGGTCTTTATCGTCGCTGACGCAAAATCCATCGCCATCCACGACATAGCGGACAATTCCGCTAAACGTCGCCCCCTTCCCAGGTAAAAGTCCTTCACACGGATCCGCTTGCGCGGCGCCAGCCAGCCCAGTGAAGGCCAGAACAAGTAGCCATCGCATGATCTGCTCCCTCGTTTTTGTCTCTGAGGCCGCCCCGGCCGTCATTGGACCGATTGAATTTAGCGCCTGGCTCCAGCCGGACAACGCTTGTTCCGGAACCGGAGAGATCCACTCGCCAGTCCTCATAAACGCCACAAAAGTGAGGCATCTCAAGCGTCAGCCCCGAAGCGCGCTTCATACGTTTTCAAATGAGAATTACGGATTATTATGAGCGAGAACGCCAAAAGAAACGTCTTTTTGCGGGGTGACCCATTTTGCCCAATGCCCCCAATCGGGGGTGGGTGACAGGATGGCGAAAGCGTCAGCTCGCACCTAAACACTCGCCGCCGCGCCGGCGAATAGACGCGCGATTCACAGAGCCTCATCCATGCGCGCCATTACCATTTGAATTGCGCCCAATGAAGCATCTCCTAAACGGCTGCCCTTGGCATCTGGAGCGCGCACGTAATGGAGCCACACCGTCTAGACGGCGACGACGCCTCGATGGCGCATACTAAATGTCACCCCAAAGGTTGCAGGAATTCCGTTCAAACGGCTGAACACGCCATTGGATTGGTAAGCGGACGTCCAATATTGATCGATGAAAACGATGCATTTCCATTTGCCAAGTACGTCTGATCGCAAGTCGCCACTGGTAAAACGGAAACTCTATGACGCCCCTGCGCTTCCAAGAAAGCGTCGCAGCGCCGCTTCACATCGCGGCAAATCAAACTTCACAGCGCGCCAAACGAGCCGATGATCTAGACCATCCGTGTACCAGTGCGCCGCTAGGTCGCGAAAACGCTTTGGTCCGCTCCAATCGAGTTCTGGATCGAGCGCGTCAAGTTGATCCTTCGGAAGATCTTTCAGCGCTTCGCCGAATTTAATTAGGAGACTTTCGATCGCAAGCTGGCGCTCTTCGTTGGCAAGATAGGATTCTTCAGTGTCGGTTGCGACCAAATTCATCGCGCGTAAAGCTAAGCGCGCGGCCGCCTCTGCGATCTCACGGGGAGCGCCAGCTTTGCCTCTGCGTCCCTCAGAAGACGCGAATAATGTCCGTTGCGATCCGCTTTCGAAATTGCGGCAAGCGCTGGTACCCGCCAAAGTCATGCAGCTCGGCTGGCGCACCCAAAATTCGCTCACACTCATCCTGCACGCGGGCTAGCGAAAATATACTGAAGGTTTCAGATTGAGGATCGACCAAAAGGTCAACATCGCTTTCATCGCGCGCCTCGTCGCGCGCAACCGAACCAAACAAATATAACCCCATCACACCCAGCTCTTGAAGCTTAGCGCGGTTGTCCCGGAGTGCGGTAAGAGCATCAACGCGTTTCATGGCGACGACCTTAGCACAATTTGCAACAGAGAGAAGCACGGACCAAGCCCTTCCCGCTGTAAGAAATGGCCCTTGGAGCGAACGGGACCTTGTAAAAGACGCCGAAAAGCGCACCTGATCGGATGAGAACGCTTTGTCCGTTTTTTGATCTTCAACTACGTGGACACACACCACGCCCAATCAATTCCCGAACAATGCGCTCACTGGCGCGTAGGCACATCTTGCGCATCGCACCGCCGATCATTTCGCTTGGACCGTACGCACGGAAGGTGGTCGCGTTATTTTGGAAGATAACGATTCTGATGCGGGCGCAGTCAATCCCCTTGCCGCCCAAAGATTAATGCCGGCACGCATGCATCAAGAATCAAAACGCCCACCGCGCGCCCACACTCGCCAGAGTTTCAGGCGGAGCCGACCTCACATGTCCAGGCTGAAATATTTCCACGAGTTCCGCTCGGGCGATGAAGTTTGAATGAATGCGGACGTCCAATCCCAGCCGGAGATTAAGTTCGCGGCCGCTGGGCGCCAAGGAGATCTTACGGTCCACATAGTGTAACGTTGAGCGGCCATAAGCGTCGGCCTCCGGCAGCGACGCAAAAAGCGCGCCGCGCTCTACACGTAAAGGCTGCGCTAAAGACAGAGTGAGCGCACTTTTTCCGCCCTTGAGGGCGGCAGGCCAAAAGCCCGATGCGGGCGCCAAATTGTAGCGTGCACTGAGGACAAAAGCGGAGCTTTGAAGGCTGGCGGCATTGAAGGCGGCAGATGCGTTCTTGAGCTCCATCCAGCTCCACTCGCCGCGCGCGGAGAGATTGAAGGAATCGGAGACCTGAAAACGAAGTCCGGCGCTGGCGAAACGCGCGTCGCTGTCGGCCGCGCCGCTGAGGCGCGACAACCAACGCGTACCCAACAGCGAGCCACGGTCTTGCATTTGTCCGAGCGTGAGCGACCAGTCGACGGGCCGCCGGCCTAGTAATGACGGCAGGGTAATTTGGTTCTCGAGGCGCAGCGCGGTCGCGCTGCGGTTGGCGCCGCTGAAGCTCAGGTCTCGATCGTCCTGCGAGAATTGCGAGATAATCGAAAGGGCGTTGTTGTTCCAGTGACGGCTGATTTTTACGCCGAGGTCTTGGCCGACAAAGTCGAGATGGCCAAAGAGCCCGTCGGAAGCGATATCCGGTGCGGCCGCAACGCCAGAGGCAATGACTGCGTCTGTCGCATCGCTCAGCTTGAAGCGCACGATAAAGGCTGCGGATTGAGGAGCGAAATCTTCTTGTTGCAGCGATTGACGGAAGGATTGCGGCTTCGAGCGGTCATATTGGGTGAATGCGACCGAGGCGCCGCCGCCTGTATTGCTCTCGTTCCAAAGAAGCGGCGCGGCAGCGATATCCGGCCGGCGCGCTAGGATGAACTGATTGGCGAGATTGAAAACATAGGGGCGGCCAATCTCATCGAAGCCGACGATATTCAGAAATGGCGCGCTGCGCTGAATGGAGTCGCCGAAGGCGGCGCCGACGACGCCGACAGGGCCGTCCGAGGGACTGACGGAGCCTCCCGCCTGCAGCGGCGCCGAAACGCTTCCAGTTGGTGCAAACGCTTTTGAGATATTGATGCGGCCGCGCCCGCTGATTGCATCAATGCCGGCGACGCCGATGTCGTCCGTATTTGTGAGGAGGAGATTGACGGCTTGCTGAGGGGTGAGGCTGGGAAATGCGCTCAGTAAGAGGGCGATTGAACCTGAGGTTAGCGGCGCGCTGTAGGACGTGCCTTGAACCTGGCAAGTGCTATTGGCGAAACATATCTGAAATGCCGGATCGGTTGGGCCCGGGGCGCCGAAATCCGGGACGATGATCTGGCTACCCGGCGCGGTGACGAAAAAATTTTGGCCGCTCTGCGCGCGGTTAGAGAAGCTCGCAATCTGTCCGGTTTGGTCGTGTGCGCCCGTAATGACGATGAGGCCATTGGAGATGGCGGAATTGACGGCGTAGAAGGCGGGATAATCTGGATTGGCGGCGCTTGCGCCGCCATTGCCTGCTGAGGCGATAACTATAATGCCGGCTTGGGTCGCACGCGTGAGCGCGGCTTCAAAGCTTGGGCCGAGAGGTCCAGACGCCCCCAAAGATAGATTGATCACACGCGCTCCATTCAGGCGCGCCGTGTCGAGCGCATCGGCAAGGACGGTGCTGGAGAAGTTGCCGGCCCCATCATCGGAGCGCAAAGCGAGAATTTGGGAATTGAAAGCGACGCCGACGGTGCTTTGGCCATTGAAGCGCCCGGCGATCAACGAAGCGACTTCGCTTCCGTGCGTTTCCATTGTGCTGAAGAGTTGGTTGCGGGCGGCGTCCATGTCTTTGGACCCGGCGGCGATGGCGCTGGAGAGTTCGGCATGAGCGGCGTCGACGCCGTCGTCGATAACGGCGACCCTTACGCCTGCGCCGGTTGCGCCTTGACGCCAAGCCGCAACCGCTTTGACGTCTGCGATCGCCCAATTCGTGGCGTACTCGCTTGAGGTTTCACTGGGAAAAGTAGGCGCAGCGGGTGCGGCTGGCGCCGCCGGCGGCGCTACAGGACCTGTCGTCGCGCCGCCGCCTCCACCTCCGCCCGCGCAAGCGCTAAGAGACAAAGTTGCAAGTCCCGTTAGGGCGAATGGGATGACCCGCCGATAACTTAGAGCTTCAGCCATGTTCCCGTCTCCCCGATCGCCGCGGCCCAAAGCTAGCCGCCGCCTGCGTCAAAGGGAAGTGCGGCTGCCCAGTGGGCGCCCTCGACGTCCTTTGGCCTCACGCCGCCATTGCATCGACTATGTCCGCGCTACGAAGCGTCTAATGGGTATAGGATCGTACGAACTCGCGAGACATTTTTCATAGTGCAGATTGTCGGCGATGAGGATGTTCCAGATGAGCGACGGACAGTCCAAGGGTCAATCAGTATTTACAATCCGCGAAACCCTGGCGAAACGGCTGGTTCAGAATTTCCCCCTTCAACCAAAAAATCGTGGACGGCGGTGATCGTGCCGTCAAGCGCCCCCCAAGATGCATCTAAAGCGATGGACTTATGTCGTGCTGGCGTCGCAAAGGCATTTCATGCGGACGAACTTCATTTCACGGACATTTACAGCGTTCAACGCGCATGGAGGAGCTAAAGCGTCCCGATCCGAAAGCGCCAGCTTGTCGCAAATCGCCTGACGACGGACAGTTCACGAGGATCTGCAGTCCGCCAAATTCCTTCACGACCGCGTCCACGCCTTGTTTGAGCGAGGCGAGATCCTTCACATCGCATTCCACGGCCAAAGCGCGTCCGCCCCGCTCGCGAATCAACCTGCAGGTTTCTTCAACTTTCGACAGCGTACGACCGAAAACGGCGACGGCTGCGCCGTCGTCGGAGAGCGCCAGTGCAATACCTTGACCGACGCCCTGTCCTGCGCCCGTCACCAGGGCGACTTTGTTTGCTAAACGCTTCACCGACGTTCCTCCCTTTATTGCTGGACATCGTTTTGAAGCGCCCAGACTTATTGCTAGCTAGCTAGTAACATTGCAGCTATGACAATACAAGGAACGCCCCCTGAATAAGCGGAAATGTTTGCGGCCTGTCTCTGGCGCGATGCCTTATCCGGTTAGGCGTTTCCACTCAAAAGAGATCGACTATTACGTGCGATTGACTGGGGATCATGGATCAGAACGAAGGCAAAGTCGGCCGTTTATACGATTATCTCTCCGTCGCATCGGCGGTGAATGCTGAATCGCGGAGCGGCGCCAAAGCGGCGAGCGGCCACATCGCCACGGAACGCCTCTTCACGACCTTATATTATTTAGCGCGGTTGGAAGCGGCGTTCTATCAATCGGCGCTCGCAGGATCGGGCCGCCTGGTGACCGAGCATTATGTGCTATCGCTTTTGCGTCAATTCGGACCACAGCGTCCTGTCGAGCTGAACGCTATTCTAATGCAAACCTCCGCCGGCATGACCAACACGCTGACGCGACTCGAAAAGCTCGGTTTCGTGAAACGCGCGCGCGGCAAGGACGACAATCGCGCTGTTGAGATTCACCTCACCGCCAAAGGCCGCAAGGAAGCAGACGCGCTTCGCACCCGGGTGGCCGATGCGGCGAACGAGAAGTCCGCGACGCTGAGCGATGCAGAGAAGCTCAGCCTTGCCAACGGGCTCGATAAACTCATCGGCGTTTTATCGTAATAAAGCGCCAGCGCTCCAAGCCCTAGCATGATCCCGCAAGCGGACTCTCTTTGCGCTGTCAGTAATGACTCTCTGATCGGCACTCGCATTCAATAGCGCGAAGGGCGGGAATGGGCCGTCTCCGCCCTTCTGCTAACCCTGTGGCGTTGTCTTAATCTCGCCGAACTCGGTCAGTCGTAACATTTCGAGTTATTGGGCGGATCGAAACCTCGTCCGGCGGTCCTTTAATCCTTGCGCCTAAAACAGCGGGGTTGGTGCTTGCCGGATATCTTCATCTCCGACGCGCGCGGCGATCAATCAACGGCAACCGTGACCCGCAGAAATGTCGCCAGAATTGAAGTCGTGTTTGGATCCGGGCTCCTGTTCTCACTCCTGAACAGGGTCTCCAGCTCCCCGAGGAGTTGATCGGCTCGGCCATTCTTTGCGGCAGCACCAAAGGCGTTCATGGTCGGGCCGTAATAGTTCTTGAATACCTCCAGGAACCCTGATGGCGAGCCTGGGAAGTTGAACGTGTAGGTGTCTTGTAAGAACGAAATATTCTGCTGCGGAACTCCGGCGCTTCCAAACCGCTCGATGACATTTTCTTCGATGCCCCACGTCATGGGACTGACAAAGCCCTCCGGCGGCGGTGCATATGCGGAACTGATCTTCAAGATCTGCGCCACGAGGGTTGGATCGTTGGGAATCCAGTTTCCCATTACCACTCGGCCGCCCGGCCGTGTTACCCGGACCATTTCCTTTGCCACGTCGAACGGTTTTGGCGCGAACATGGCGCCGAAGATGCTGACAACGAGGTCGAATGTATCATCAGCCAGGCATTCAAGGTTGGACGCATCGCCCAAATAAAACCTGCAGTTGGCAAGGCCCTGTTCAGCTGCCCGCTTGTTTCCGGCTGAAACCAGATTGGCGGCGACATCGATGCCCAACACGTCCGCCCCAAGCTTCGCTGCCGGCAACGCCGTCGTGCCATCACCACATCCGAGATCGAGAACCTTGAGCCCTCTTGTAATGCCGAGCGTAGCGATGAGCGCCTCGCCGCTCTCGCGCATGCACCGTGCAATGCGCGTAAAGTCGCCCTTTTCCCATAGCGCCTTGTTCGGGTTCATGGTTGAAATCCATCTCTGTTTGCGTGCGCGCAGGACGTCAGGTACGAAATCAAGCCGGTTTCTTCCGGCAGAGCGACCTCAGCAGAGGACTCTCTTCGCCCAGCAGATCATTCGAGTGACCCTGCGAATGCTTTCGCGTCAACCGGACCTTCAAAGGCGATGAAGAGCGTGCAGGGCTTGTCGCCAAGGCATACTGCCTGATGCGCCATATCAGCCGGACCATAGGCGTACTCGCCGGGTGTCAACAGTTCCGCTGCAGTTCCTTTATAGCGGACGTTCAGCTGGCCTTCGACCAGAACCATGCGCTCCGGCGAGCTGTGGGAATGAGGCGGGATCTGATAACCGCTGGGTACGCGCAGGAAGACGTCGGCATTGGGCCGCCCAGGGTCACCATGCAGCACAGCGATCTGACAACCTGCCGGAAAGATCGGCGGGCACGGGCCCCACTGCAATTCGGCGGATACGGTGCGCGTGATAGCAGCTTCCGGGGTGATCTGGGCGCTACTGGTCGCACATCCGGACATGAGCGCGCACGCGAAGACAACAGCCGCATGGCCACGTCCTGGGAATCTGGCATTCTTCATTTCATCCTCCTTATGATTGTAACCCCGACCTTAGCAGCCGGATTGATTGGCCAAGGATTAGCGAAGCGCGTCTGGCAATGCTTGCAGACGGTCTGGAGAATTTCTGGAGATTGACGGCCCATGGGATATGATTTCAGGCGATGATCTACGGTTTCCATGATTTCGAGCTGGACACGGAGCGCGTTGAGCTTCGCAAGAACGGCGTTGCGGTCGCTGTGGAGCCGCAGGTTTTTTCTTTGCTCCGGTTTCTCATCGAACGCCACGACCGGATGGTCACGAAAGACGAGATCGTCGCCGCAGTCTGGAACGGCCGGATCGTCTCGGACTCCGCGATTGCCAGCCGGGTAAAGTCCGCTCGCCAGGCGATCGGCGACGACGGCCGCACCCAGGCGGTCATTCGGACCGTTCACGGCCTGGGCTTTTCATTCGTTGCCGACGTCGCGACGCGTGCGTCAGTTTCCTTCTCCGCTCCGCGCGAGACGGCAGGCGACGCGCCGCGCCGGACATCGCGGCCGAGCATTGCTGTGCTGCCCTTCCAGCTGATTGGCGCAGGAGAGGAAGGGTTTCCAATTACAGAGGCGCTGCCGCACGATCTCATTACGGAGCTGTCGCGGCTGCACTGGCTGTTTGTGATCGCGCGTGGCTCGTCATTTCTCTTTCGCGGAGCCGATGCGACGCTTGAAGACGTGCGGAGCAGACTGAACGTCCGGTATTGTCTTACAGGTCTGGTCGAGTTGTCTGGCAAGACTATGTCCATTTCGGTCGAACTCAGCGATACTCAGGACCAGGGCGTCATATGGAGCGAAAGATTTCGCGCTGACGTCAGCGCGGTCCACGAGATACGCGACCAGATCGTCAACGCAGTGACGAGTGCTGTTGAAGTCCGGGTCCCGTTCCACGAAGCACAGAGGGCCCTGCTGCGCTCGCCTGAAAACCTCGATGCGTGGTCAGCGTATCATCTTGGCCTGCATCACATGTACCGGTTCAACAAGGCGGACAACGACGCCGCGACTGGGTTTTTTGAACGCGCAGTCGCCATGGAGCCCGGTTTCGCAAGAGCCTATGCTGGTCTTTCATTCACGCACTTCCAGAACGCCTTCCTCGGCTACGCAGACCATTCCGACGCGACGAGGCTCGCGCAACATTATGCATCGCAGTGCCTGGAGCGAGATTCTCTGGATCCGTTTGGGCATTTCACGATGGGGCGGGCACACTGGCTACGAAGTGATCTTGAAGCCAGCCTTCCGTGGCTCGAGCGTGCCAACACACTTAACCCGAATTACGCTCAGGCAAAGTATGCTAGAGGCTGGGCCGAAGCGTTGCTTGGGAGCGCTGACGCCAGTCAGGCCAACATCGCCGCCGCTCTTGCCCTAAGCCCGCTTGATCCATTCGTCTATGGCATGCTGGGGGTTAGGGCCTTGTCTCACCTCGCACTCAAAGATGCGGCGCAGGCAGCTGACTGGGCCGAGCGCGCGGCAAATGCGCCGGGCGCCCACGCACTCATAGAGATGATCGCGGCGGTCGCCCACGGCCTCAACGGCAACGATGTCAGCTCGAGGGCTTGGGCCAAATCTGCGCGTGCCCGCGCAGGGCATCTGACCAAGGCAGACTTCCTTCGCGCTTTCCCATTTCGTGACCTGCAGACGAGAGCGCGCGTCAAGGAAATGCTGGGCAGGCTTGGCTTCTAGCCATCACGCGCGGACCGCTCGCGCAAATGACCAGAATTGGGCCCTGCGGTCACCGTAGCCGAGATTGTGGCGACCCGGCTGGCTCGGTCATTTTTTTCATTTGACGATGATGCTGCCGTGCGGCGGGTCATCGACGATTACGCTGGTCCATAAAATCAGACTGTTCGGTGGCCTCGAGTAAGCATTCTTTGACTTTTCTCACCGACTGCGGAGTTCCGACGGCAGTCGAGCTCCGCAATCGGTGAAAAGTCTTCTAGAAACGATAATTGACGCCGACGCGCAAAATTGATCCGTCAGCTGAGTTTCTTTGAACGTAATCGATTCCATTCAAAGCGGCGATACCACGTACACCGGGACTTCCCAGCGCAGCCGTCGACTTCGATCCAAGGTCATAATAAAGATACTCGCCTTTTAGCGAAGTTCTCTCGTTCAATGAATATTCAACGCCGCCGCCAAGTGCATAACCTGATCGGGTTGAGGAAGACGACCCACGCCAGAATAGGGTCGATGGCGCAGCGTTGGCGGAAACGCTGGCGCTGTCCTTGACGCCGCCAAAGGCGAGCCCGCCTGTCGCGTAAACAAGAAGCCGATCTGTCGCTAGAACGCCAGCTCTTAAGCGTAGCGTTCCCAAATAATCAATCTTCTGCGCGGCGCTTGTTGTAAGAGTCGTACCAAGCACAGTCGCTGTGCTGGTAAAAGAATCCGATTTTTTCGAGCCCAAATAATTGATGTCGGCTTCAACGCCATAGACTATCGATCCGGAGCGAACATTATAGCCCACTTGGGCGCCCCCGATGAAGCCACTCGAATCTGTTTTCAGCTTCGCAGGCGCAAGTGTCGGAATTAACGTGCGAAAGGCTGGTGTTCCGACTGTTTTCGCCTCACCGTCGTTGGAAAAACTTCCTCCAGCATTTAGGCCTACATAGGGCCCGGTCCAGGATTCTGTTCTGGGTGCGGCATTCACCACGGAGGCTGACGCCATGGCAAAAGCTAAAGCAAGGATCGCGTTCTTCAACATTCCGATCTCCTCGATTGTTTATCGCGAATTATTTTCGCCACGAGGGTACGTGTTTAAACCACGGCTAGATCATGCATATCGCGAGACTATCTAAACTTTCGCGTCTAAAGCGAAGTTTGGATATGCGTAATCCCTCCCGGAGCGATTTGTGGCGCATTCAATATATGGAGTGAGAGTCGCTCATGGTGCTGTGACGATCAATTCAGCTCACATTTAAACGACGTCAATCGGCAGCCTACCCCGAACACTGCGGCCGCTCTTTAAAGTCATTGAACTATCGCACGTTCAGCGGGGCGTTTTATCTGCAACAAGCCGCTGAAGAGTGACTAAGTTTCAAACCAGATCAATTTGCGGATTTCACGTCAGCCAGGGTCCGGACACTTCAAGCGTCGCTCTGAAGCGCTCGCAGCATGGCGCGAGGTTGGAGATCGAAAGACCCTTGAGAGCCATGATTGCCAAGATATTTGAAAATCTGCAACGACCAGAACGGGCCAATTCTCCGCCCCAAGTTGCTGGCGCTCTATGGCTGCCCAACCCAATGCCGATACTGGCGGGCCGCTCCGTGGGCGTCCTGAGATCGCCGATTGCAGGCCCCCCCCGTGACGTGTGGTTGTGCATCAAGTCGGCACGCAAGCTCTCGGTCACAAGCGGCCCCCGCTGCCGTTTGGACCGAGCTGTTAATTTGTTTGTTCTAGAAACGTTTCGGTACGAATGAAATCGATCGAGCCCGCAACGCGCGCGAGGCGCGCGTCGCCCAGTACCTTGGACCAATAGGTCTCCGCGCCGTCGGCCAGCCGCCATTCGTGCAGACGCCGCGTCAGCAATTGCAGATCGAACTCCGCGCTGATGCCGATTGCGCCGTGCACAGCATGTGCAGTGGCGGCGATACGGACAGCCGCAGTGGAAGTCGTCACCTTCGCTGTCGCCGCCGCATTCAAATGCGGCGGCCAACCGGACGCGGCCCCGAGCTGCGACGCAATACGCGCCGCGACGGCGTCTTCGACCATGACCGCGAGGTTTTGCTGCAGCGCCTGCTGGCGCCCGATAGGCTTGCCGAATTGCACGCGATCATTGGCGTAAGCGGTCGACATCTCGGCCAAGCGTTCCGCCGCGCCTGCGATCTGCAAAGCACGCATCACCGCCGCGATCGGGCGCAATCCATTCGTGGGCCGCGCCGTCGTCAGCACAGCATTTTGTCTGTTCCAGCCAAAACGCGCGGCCAGCGCGCCATGCACGCCCGTGGGCTCCAGGGTAGCTTGATCGGCGCGGACAAGCGCCAGCGCGGCGCCCGTATCGACAAGTAAGAAATCCGCGGCGAGGCCGCCCGGGCAGATCTGGCATTGGCCAAGACCCGTTGCCAGAGCGATGCGCCCGTCCGGTGCGTCCGCCCCCGCCTGCGTCAGCACCCCGCGCGCGATCAGCGTCTCCGCGACCGGATGCTGATAGCCGCGCGCACCTAGAGCCGAAATGAACGGCGCAGCATTGGCCAGCGTAAATCCAAGGCCACCTTTGTTTTCGGGAACCAGGAGATCCAGCACGCCGGATTCGCCCACTGCGCTCCAGAAATCCGCCGCGGCGCCGCCCTGCTCCATCTGGCGCAGCACGGACGGCGCCCCGACATCGTCGAGCATCCGCACGAAAGGCTGTAAGAGTTCGTCCATCATCCAGCCCTCAACGCAGTCCCAAACCACGCGCAATAATGCCGCGTAGGATTTCACGCGTACCGCCGCGCAGCGAGAAGCTCGGCGCGATGTGCGTGACATACATCAACGCGCCATAGAGATCGGCGCTCACCGGCTCATCCGGATGCGACGCGAGGTCATCGCCGATCACCATCGGCAGCGCCTGCTCGAAGGTCGTGCCGCGATCCTTGACGATGCTGGCTTCGACGACCGGGCTTTCGCCCAGCGCCAGTCGCGCCGTGCAGGCGATCGACATGGCGCGCAACGTCGTAAGTTCGGCGGTCAGCTGGCCCACGAGCGTATTGGCGTCGGTGCGGCCCGCTTCCTGCAAATGCCGGATCCACGCATCGAGCAGAATGACGCTGGAATAGATGCGTTCTGGCCCACTGCGCTCATACGCGAGCTCGGCGGTGACCTGCTTCCAGCCCTCGCCTTCATTGCCGATCAGGGCCGATGGCGGCGCCGCCACGTTATCGAAGAAAACCTCCGCGAAATGCGCGTCGCCGGTCAAATCGACGATGGGCTTGATTGTAACGCCTGGGGCCTTCAGGTCGACAATGATCTGGGACAGGCCGGTATGGCGATCGGCCGTGGCACCGGACGTGCGGACCAGTGCGATCATATAATCCGAATGCATCGCATTCGTGGTCCAGATCTTCTGGCCGTTGATGCGCCAGCCGCTGTCCGTCCGCTCTGCTTTGGAGCGGACCCCGGCGAGGTCTGAGCCCGCGCCGGGCTCGCTCATGCCGATGCAGAAGAAGGCTTCGCCGCGACAGATCGCGGGCACATATTTCGCGCGCTGTTCTTCATCGCCGAATTTCAGGATCAAGGGGGCGCTCTGCCGATCCGCGATCCAGTGCGCCGCCACGGGCGCCCCGGCGCTCAGCAATTCCTCAACCACGACGAAGCGTGCAAATGGCCCGCGCCCCTGACCGCCATATTCCTTCGGCAGAGTAAGCCCGAGAAATCCGGCAGAGCCCATCGCGCGGCTGAAGGCGCCGTCGAAGCCCTGCCACGAGCGCGCCCGGCGCTCGTCGGGATAATTGGCGAAGTGCTCGGCGATCAGCGCTCGAATAGCGGGGCGAAGATCTTCGTCCTCCTGCGGCAGCGGCGCCAGCGTCAGCGTTTCAAACACTCCAAAACCCTTTTCGATTTCAGCCCAATAATTGTTGGAACCTCAAAGCCTTTCAATGCGAACGCCTGTCGCATCGTTCAAATGTTGTTTCCGCATGCTTGATCCAGAATTGCTCTCAAGCGCGGTAATGTCGAGGGCCACGAATTATAGTTTCAACGGTCAAGCATCATTCACCGCTGCAATAGTCATTTGACGTTCCATCCCCGCCGATATTGGCGCAAAACGCTAGCTTTCCATAGCAAACCACGCTCTTAGCGCTGGGGCGAGCCCCTGGGGGATTTACCAAAGCGGCATTTTCCTGCCGCACAAAGTGCGGGTCAAATCGACGTCTTAAAGCAGAACCACGGTTGGGCGTTAGCGCCTTGCGCACCGTCTGATGCTCAATCGAGAGTGACAGGGTTGGGCCATCCCGCGGCAATCTTCAGCATAACCCGATGTCCGCCCTGCTCCAATTCTGCCGCTCGTAGCCCGACCCAGATTAGGCAGAAATTTGCCGTTTCCGGCCGTAGCGACTGGCGGGCGAACGCTGGCGACCGCGGACCGGGCCTCTCCCGTGCGCTAGCGGTCTTGCGGATCGACCGAGGGCGCGCGTGACCGACATCTTTCTTTCCTACATCCGCGTCGCCCCACCGTACCTTGAGCCGGTAGTTGCCCATTGATATACCCGACGTAGAGGGAGCCGGGCCAATGGCGACCGCTGAAATGGTGGGTTCAAGCAGTCGCGCGCAAAGCGACGACCGCGGCTTCTTCCGCACGCTGGCGACGGCGATGGCCATTGTGCAGGTCGCAGGCTTTGTGGTGCAATTGGCGATGGGGCGATCAAGCTTTGGCGCGCCACTCATCATACATTTGCATGCTATTGTGTTCATGGGATGGGTTGCGATTTTCGCAACTCAACCTTGGCTGGCGCAGTCGGGCGCGCTCAAAGTGCATCGATTGTTGGGTCGCGTCGCGCTCATCTGGGCCTTCGGTTTGCTGACTCTAGGCGTGCTTGTCACCTGGGAGACCGTGCATACCGGACGAACGCCTTTCTTCTTCCAGCCTCAGCACTTTCTCATCGCAAACCCGGTCACGCTCCTCGGCGCCCTTGGCGTACTCGCCGCAGCGGTGATCTTGCACAAACATCAAGACTGGCATGCACGTCTGCAGATCGGCAGCTTTGTTATGCTGATGGGACCAAGCTTTGGGCGTCTGCTGCCCATGCCTTTGCTGAAGTCTTATGCGTTCGAGATCGCTTCGGTTGCGCCGCTTGTATTCGTGGCTTTCGCAGCTGGACGTGATGCATGGGTGCGAAAGCGCGCGCATCCAGCGTGGGCCTGGACGGTCGTCGTGCTGGTGGGCTCGCTGCTGCTCGCCCGACTCATGGCTACCTCACCCATCGGCGCAGATATCTATGCTGCGGCAGTCGCCAATACGGGCGCGACCAGAGGCGACGGCATGGTCTTTCCGCCGCCACCGCCAATGCCTTGAGACGTTTCGTTCCCATTCTAGGTGCGCCACTTCCGACCGAGAGGGCCATTCGATCGCGCTGTTTGTGGTGAGCGGCGCCTATTCTTGATCGGACCACCACGCCCGGGCCGCCATACTGTGACTGACGGCTGCACCGCTCAACAGCAGTAATTCCCGCCTCCCTCTTAGGCTTCTGCCGCTGGCCGTGCTGTGCCCGCGAGGGCCGAAGATCGTTTCTTACAATAGGCGCGATCCCTACAATCCTGCCGTCGGCGGTGCTGCGCGCGCTAAGGCCGCCCATCGCCGACAGCGTTCACTGAGCGGACTTTTTGTCCAGGAAGTCGATACCTCAACGGGTAGACGAGTTGGAGAATGCGACGCGCACGCGTTAGGACGTGCTGTGAAGACGAGACACAAGCTGCGCCCTCAGGCAGGCGTAGCGCGAACAATTCGCCTGACTGTAGTCGGGCCTGGACGAATCCAATGCCGCGCAATATCTGCGACGGCATTATGACACGCAACGATCAACGAACTTTAGAAGACGCGGTAGCGGTCTGTGTGGAACTCGCGGCCATCTGTCGTTCCAACGATTGTGCAGCGCGGACACCGCTGTCTCTCAACTACTTTTTGTCACGCTTCGGATTGCGCAGACCCCTCGTCGAAATGGCCGAACAATTTTGTTGCTGCGGATGCGGCGGCGAAATTGATCTCATCCCGCACCTTGAACGGGACAGGTCCTTATGAGTTGTTATTCGAATCGCGATTACGCCCCGTTTGGCAACCTTCGCTTCGATTAAATCGACAGACCTGCTCCGAATCGGACATTGAACTGTCACGGCTCCGACGGTTCGATCTCGCCTAAAGTGACCGCCCATTCTGTGAACCCTGCAGAGCGACGTGGCGGAAAATAGCCTAAGACCGATTCAGGCCAAGTCTTAGTCTAACAACCTTTGGGGCCGCCCGGCTTTTGCTTCGCACGCTGGGCCGTTGTCGTCATTTTCTCGACACCACCCTTTGCACAAGCGTCTTGCAGCCGGTGTAGAGATCCAATCAAGCACGGTAAGGAGCAATGAAGTGCGAATTTTGATCGCAGCGGCAAGTCTCTTGGCGCTTATCGGATGCGTAGCGAACAACACGCCGGCGCCGGCCGATGCTATCGCGGCGCTTCGCCCTTATGTGCGCTCGGTTGATGATTTGCCTGTCGCTCCGCCAGGACCGGCGCTGCCGGGGCCGGAAACAGTGCTCACTGCCATCGCCTTCGGCGCGTGCCAGACAGCGGAGCGCGACCTACCCATACTCGATCGCATCGTCTCCGAGCGTCCGCAGCTCATGGTCTATCTCGGCGACAACGTGTACGGCGACGCCATTGCTGGCGACATGAGCTTGCCGGAGCTTCGCACGCAGTATGCCCGCATGAGCGCGCGGCCCGAGTTCCAGCGCTTGCGCGCCGCCACCCCAATGTTGGCGACTTGGGATGATCACGACATGGCCTGGAACGATGGCGGCCGTGACTTTACCGGCCGCGAGATGGCGCAGCGCATCTTCGAGCGCTTCTGGGGCATGAACGACAGCTTCGTTGGTCAAGACGGCATTTGGCACGCGCGGACCTTCGGCCCCGCAGGACAGCGTGTGCAATTGATCATGCTCGACACACGGTCTGGTCGCTCGTCGCTCACGCGCTTGCCAAAGGCTACGTCGAACGGTCGCTATGCCCAGTCGGAAGACGCCAACCAGCGCATGCTGTCAGACGCGCAATGGATTTGGCTTGAAGCGCAATTGCGCCAACCAGCCGACATTCGCTTCGTGGTGTCTTCAATCCAAGTGTTGGCTGACGGCCACGCTTGGGAAGCGTGGCATGCCATGCCACGCGAGCAGGCCCGCCTCCATGGAGCCGTCCGCCGGTCGGGGGCAAAAGGCGTCGTGTTCATTTCCGGCGACCGGCATCTGGCCGCGCTCTACCGCCAAGATGGGCTTATAGGATACTCAGCCTTCGAGATGACTACCTCCTCGCTCAATTTGTCATTCCGCGAAACGAGCGACGAAATGAGCTCAAACCAAATCGGCGCAGCCTACGCACCCATCAACTTCGGGATGGCGCGCATCGACTGGAACGCACGCGCGCTGAAGCTGCAAATCCTCAGCGGCGACGGCTCGCCAGTCCGCGAGCAACGCGTTGCGTTTGCCGAGCTGGGGCTTTGAGAGGGGAGCGCTACGCGGTGTACATGCGACCGGCCGTAATGGAATTGGACCAACCCGTCCCGTTCGTCCGCACGGATCCTATGGCAGCGTCGCTCCTAACCGGTCATCGAACTGTCACGGATCCGGCTGCTCGATGTCGCCGGAAGCCGCCTCAACGCACCGCGGCGCGACCGCTCAATAAGGCGCCGTGGACCGTGCCTGGATAAGCGCTGCTGCACGCCTCTCCAGCAAAGCGCAGAACACCGTCAGCTTCTGCGCGCGCTAGCACTTGTCGATCTGCGCGACCGCTGCCAACGGCATTGAACGAGTAAGACCCCAAAGCAAAGGGATCGGCGTTCCAGCGCGTCAATTGCCAAGCAGTCGGTTCTGGCGTTCTGGCGCCAAACATGGCTCGCATTGCGTCCCTCCCCTCCGCCACAATGGCGGAGTCGTCGCGCGGTTCGATGGTGCGCGCAGCGTCCGCACCCGTGAACCCCAGAAAGACCGGCGCACCCACCTTCGCCAGACTAACCCATTGCGAAAACCGGCCCGGCGTTTCCTTGATTAGCTCATGCCAATCGTACTCTGCCGGCCAGAACACACTGTCGAATCGCAAGAAGAGCTTGTTGAGCAAGCCCATGCCCAGACGTTCGATCGCTTGGCGCTTGTCGCCCGGCAAATCTGGTATGAACCGAAGTGCGTCACTCTTCAGCACGCCGAGCGGAACGGTAACGACCACCTGATCAGCGCGATGTACTTCGCCGGAGTCCAGGGTAATCTCCGCGCTACCCTCGCCCCAGCGCACCTGTGATACAACCGCGTTCACTCGAATATCGAGATCGTTCGCCAGAAAGCGCGTGATCTGATCGTAGCCACCGGGAAAGAGCACATCGCCACCCCCAAACGCCTCGTCATCATCAAGGCTCCAAGCGGAGAGCTGCGCAACGGCCCCAGCAAGCTCCTGCTCATAATTGCCGGCGAGGTGGAACTCGAGCTGCGCGTGCTGAATGGCGGAGCGGCGCGCCGGAGGATGAACGCGATCTATCGCCTCACGCAGCGATAGGTCATGACTCGAATTTTTTGCGGCCTCAATAGCCTCTTCGACCACACGGCTGGTCCATGCGTCGCCTCTCCCGCGTACGCCGGTAGCCTGCAGCGAAGGCGCGATATGGAGCTGCGTGCTGTCATAGCTTGTCATCGCGGTTTGAGCACGCGCATCCGCCGCCAACTCGGTCAGCGGATTGCCGTTGACGCCGTGAATCCATGAAGCGCCAAGATCGACAGGCGCATCCGGCCAAAGCCGGCTTGTGTGAATACGTCCACCGATACGGTCGCGGGCTTCGAGAACAGTCACGGTATGACCTGCGTCCCTGAGCCCGCGCGCGGCCGAGAGGCCCGCAATGCCGGCGCCGATCACGAGTGCTGATCCGGACGGTCGTGCACAGGCCGTCTGTGAAAAGGCCGTCTGTGAAAAGGCCGCCACAGAAGCGCTCAATGCGCCAATCGCTTGTCGTCGGCTCAGCACAAAAACTCCCACTCCGGCCCCGAAACAAAGGCCAGACGATGCTACGGCTTAAGCGCTGGGTTCAACCAGACTGCCTTGGGCCAACGATTCGCTAGCCGGCATTTTTAGTCGAACGGCTCAAGTGCTACAATTCAGCCGCTCGAGCCCTCCCCGTCAATTCGGCGCGATCTCGCCGATTGACGCCACCGGCGATCCCGTCATTACACTCCAAGATGGTTCAGAATGTCCCAAGCCCAATCGACTTGAAAAATATGAAAGACGCTCGGGCATGGGCCGCTGCGGCCAATGCGCGACCTGGACGGACGGAAATGCTTCAGCGGTTTGTCGAGGAATTAGCCTTATCCGGCGCTAAGTCTGTCTTGGAGTTGGGATCGGGACCCGGATTTCTAGCGGACCTAACATTACGCTCGCGTGCACGACCTTCGACACACCGCCGCCAGCGTCGCCGTCGCCAATGGCGCATCATTGCCAATGATCGCGAAACTTCTCGGCCATGCCGACACGAAGACTACGCAGCGTTACGCTCATCTTTCAGACGCGCCGGTTCGCGCCGTCGCGGAAGGCATGGCGTCGAGCGTCGCGAATGCACTGGCGCGTAGACCTTAACCCACAACATCCACGCAGGACGAAATCTAATCGAATACTCATAACCCTGAACAATGTTTGGGCTGACATACGCTGCCAATCACCCGTCCCAGATTTTTTTCCAAGCGGCGAATTCGGACGGCTTGACGCGATACCGAACGAAATTGCCTTCGTGCAATCCGATGAGTTCACTCTCCACAACAGCCGTGAAATGGCGTCGGTCAGTTTCAGGCATATTTGCCTCAGACCATATTTCAATGTGCTCCACGGCGTCTTTTTTACCGCGCTTGGTTTGAATAATTTCGGCGATCAGCGTGCGTAAGGCTTCCCTGTGGCGAAGCTTGAAGGGGTCAGGCTCGCCCAATGTATTTCGAACGGCCGCGTATTGCTGCGCAGACCGCTGGTAGGCCCAAACGAATACGTCTCGTAGCAATTCGATGCGATTGAGTTCGTACACGCTCAGCATGCCCGACGTGTAAATATCCTTTGGAACATCGACAAAAGATAGGGGCCGTAGGTTTGCCTTGATCAAAGGGATATTGGCCGCCAATCGCGAGACCCTTTTGTTTACGTCCTCGAATGGCTGGAGGTACGGCAAATGCACCAGCACGAAGAATGCTTGCTCAAAGGGATCGGAGATGACCGACGCCGAATGTAGAATCTGGTCGAAGACCTCGCTTATCACTTGGGGTATTTCGAGCGGTTTATAGACCGTCCCGCCGACGCCCACGCTCATCCAGCGCAAGCGCCCGACGGCATTTGGGTCATCGAGTAAATTGTTGGCGAGCAGGCCATGCAGGTTCAGAAGCGTGTGGCGATTGAAGCCGACTTCTTCCGCATCGGATACCAAGAAATCGATGGCGTCCTTGTGGTTGAGGATCATCTGAGTTTCTTGATCCGCTTTGCCTTGAGCAATCTGGCCGAGTTCTAAGAGCCTTTTTGTGTCGAGCAGCGAGTAAGTGTTTCCTTCCAAGCGGCTGGAGTGGAATGCGAGATCGATGAGTAATCGCTGAATGATCTGCTTTGCGTAGGTACCAGCTGGTTCGTTGGGGAGGTCTGTCTGTCCAACGTCTTTGAGCGATTGCCGCGCCGCTTTGCTTAGGTAGAAGGTTTTATTCGGGACATAGGATTCCAGAAAGTCTCGGTTGTATCCAACCGGAATACGTCTTTGCAGAGGCGCCCGCATAGCCCTTAAGATGGCTTGACCGGCGCGAGACAAGGGGACGGCGTCGCCGCCGGTAGACTCTGGCGCGAGTGGACTAGACGGTTTCGCAATTAACGTAGTGGCCGGCTTGTAGCGCGTGCCACGCCCAATCCCTTCAATCGTTATTCTTCCTTCGGCGGCAAGCTTTTTGAGATGGCGCAACATTGCTTTGCGCTGCGCCGCCGTGGCGTCCTTGCCCACGAGCTGTCCAATTTGGGTGCCGCCGGGATTGCCGTTGATTGCGTTCACGACGAACTGCAGATCATTTTGAAGAGGCTTCGCCATATGTCTCAAAATCTAATCTATGGGACACTTACGCATATTTGAGACATATTTCAAGAAATTCTGGGACAAAATTGAGCATTCAAGACAGCATCTCTGTCCCAAAAGAGCTGTTTTAGATTTCGGGACAATTTTTTGTCTCATAAATGGTTTATTTGAAGCTTATGGGACATCGCCTAGGAAGCCCTGCTTGACGTGCTCGTCCGAAGGCAGAGGTCACAGGTTCGAATCCTGTCTGGTGCGCCATAAGAAACTGAAAAACACAGAAATAAAAAACCGTCATACGGGGACATGACGGAAAATTTAGCTGGGGTTCCACCGGGGCTCCACGGATTTGCTGCAGCTGGGTTGCAGGCTCTGCGTCGTTTCCAGCCGTGATTTAGCGTTTCGAGGCGTTTCGAAGTTGGCCCGATGGTGTGGCGCAGCGGTTTCCGGCTCTCTTATTCTCTACCTTTTCGCTACCGGCGGCATGGGTTGGAGGTCGTGGCGGCCGTAAAATCTTGCGGTGATTAAAGGCCATTTTCGCCGCGATGTATGCGGCGAATAATCTTGCGCGCGCGGCGAATCCCAGATATATTCACCGCATGAGGTGCGGTGAATGCCAAGCTATATTCATGAGCTAGGGGGCTGGCCACGGTTCCATTGGAATGAGGGCTCCGTGGCGCAACGTCTGGCATCCGTGCGACATCGCCAGGGGCGCCTCATCGGACGCATGGCATCGCTCGGTTTTAGTCTTCGCGCCGAAGCGGTGCTGGACACGCTCACCCAGGACGTCCTGAAATCCAGCGAGATCGAAGGGGAGAATTTGGACAAGGATCAGGTCCGTTCCTCGATCGCGCGGCGGTTGGGGATGGACATCGGCGCTCTAACGCCAGCAGACCGAAACGTCGAAGGTGTCGTGGAGACGATGCTCGACGCCATCCAAAACTATCAGCGGCCTTTGTCGGATGAACGTCTCTTCTCCTGGCATGCCGCGCTGTTTCCTACGGGACGCAGCGGCATGAGCAAAATCATCGTAGGCGCTTGGCGCGACGATAATTCCGGACCAATGCAGGTCGTCTCCGGTCCCATTGGCCGCGAGCGCGTACACTATGAAGCGCCGCAGGCGGCGCGTCTTGCAGGCGAGATGGTTGCCTTTCTGAAATGGTTCAATGGCGGCGAACATCTTGATCCCGTTTTGAAGTCGGCCTTGGCGCATCTGTGGTTCGTCACTATTCACCCCTTTGACGATGGCAATGGGCGCATAGCGCGCGCTATCGCTGACATGTGGCTGGCGCGCTCGGAAGGCAGTCCGCAGCGCTTCTACAGCATGTCGGCGCAAATCCGCCGGGAGCGGAAAACTTATTATGACGTTTTGGAATCCACACAGAAAGGGCATCTCGACATCACCGATTGGCTTGCCTGGTTTTTGGCGTGCCTGGAGCGAGCGATTGAGGGCGCGGAGAACACATTGGCGGGCGTCCTGCTCAAGTCGCAATTCTGGAATTCCATCAAGGCGCAGGCGCTGAACGGGCGCCAACGCTTGATGATCACAAAACTATTAGATGGCTTTGAAGGTAAGCTCACCTCGTCGAAATGGGCGACGCTCACCAAATCATCGACCGATACCGCGCTGCGCGACATCACCGATCTTTTGAATCGAGGAATTCTGGCCCGCGATTCGGCCGGTGGGAGAAGCACCAGCTATTCATTGGTTGCCAAAGACATGGAGGACCTCTGAATCTTGTTCCCCGTCAGCACCTATGAGACAGATTTGCGGTCTTAAAGATTGGAGGATTTCTGGCTCATCCTTTCACTGAAGGGGTGCATATGAGACAGAAGTCTACGGGTTCCAAAACGCCGCCTGAGCAGCGGGTTAGAGCCATTCGCCGGGCCACGCGGCAGCGTCATTCCGCCGAGGATAAAATCCGCATCGTGTTGGATGGCCTGCGCGGCGAAGAGAGCATCGCCGCTTTGTGTCGCTGCGAAGGCATCGCCGAGAGTTTGAATTACAGCTGGTCGAAGGCGTTCCTCAAAGCAGGCAAACGCCGCTTGGCGGGCGACACCGCCAGAGCTGCGACGACCGAAGAGGTCAAGGATCTCCGGCGCGAAGCCACGGCCTTGAAGGAAGTCGTCGCCGAGCAAGCGCTGGAATTGCGCCTGCTTAAAAAAAGCGTGATCGCGGATGGGGAAGACCAAGAATGAGGTATCCCGGATCTGAAAAGCTCGAGATCATCAAGCTCGTCGAGCAATCAACGCTCTCCGTGCGCCGCACGTTGGAGCAACTGGGAATCCCCCGCAGCACGTTTTACCGCTGGAGCGAACTGTTCCAGACCGATGGCCCGGAAGGTCTTGAGGATCGTCCGTCCAAGCCGGATGCGATCTGGAACAAAATCCCGGACGCCGTCACGGCGAAAATCGTCGATCTGGCGCTGGCGGAGCCTGAGTTTAGCCCGCGTGAGCTGGCGGTGCGCTTCACCGACACGGAAGGTTATTTCGTCTCGGAAGCCTCGGTTTATAGACTTTTGAAGTCGCATGATCTCATCACCAGC
>Ga0247832_1003230_pt1 | contig 22775 bp, 18 predicted proteins | sample LaCruzMarch2015__10_FD_192407 | JGI IMG/M metagenome (GOLD analysis project Ga0247832, IMG submission 192407) | Freshwater microbial communities from meromictic Lake La Cruz, Castile-La Mancha, Spain - LaCruzMarch2015_4m | ecosystem: Environmental > Aquatic > Freshwater > Lake | place: Spain... | reverse complement strand
TGATAGCTGTAATGAACGCATCAAGGGACGATGCAAGTTTCGTGCATCGTCTTCCCTAAACGGTTCGAACTCCCTCGGAAACGCTGTCCCTACGTTGAAAAGACTGTTTTGCCTAATTTGAAGTAGCGTACAAAAACGTGTGCTAGAGTTTAGCGGCTTTTCGAAAGGAAGTACCGCTATGTCGAAACGTAAGTTTTTAACGCCTGCACAGAAAATCGCGATTGTAAGGGAGCATCTGATCGATGGCGTCCCGGTGTCCGCATTGGTGGACAAGCACAAAATCCATGCCGTCCAGTTCTACCAGTGGCAAAAGCTGCTCTTCGAAGAAGGAGCCGTTGTCTTTGAACGCAAGCCAAACGGCCATAATGTCAAACGACAAGAAAACGCCAAGGATCAAAAAATCGAGCATCTCGAAGCCAAACTGCAACAGAAAAACAATGTCATGGCCGAGCTGTTGCAGGAGCATATCGAACTAAAAAAAGAACTTGGGGAGCCCTAAAGCAACGCTGGGTTCCCCATGATGTTCGAGATCAAGTTGTAGACACCATACGCTCCTGGTCAGAGAAAACCGAGTTGCCCTTAAGAGACATCCTGGGGTGGTCCGAAATCCACAGCAGTACCTTCAATAAATGGACACGGTGCTACGGTAAAGCTTACGAACACAACGGAAAAGTCCCTCGCGATCACTGGCTGACAGACCAAGAAAAACAAGCCATCATCCAGTACCACTTCGATCACCCACTCAATGGCTATCGGAGACTGACCTACATGATGATGGATGCGAACATCGTTGCCTGTAGCCCTAGTACGGTGCATCGCTTGCTCTCATCAGCCGGTTTGCTCCAACGTTTCAGCAAGCGACCGACAAAGAAGGGAACTGGTTTTCAACAGCCGCTTGCCGCACACGACCATTGGCATATCGACGTGTCCTACTTGAATATTCGTGGAACATTCTATTTCTGTGCAACCATTCTCGATGGCTTCTCACGCAAAGTGATCCATTGGGACATTCGGCCAGAGATGAAGGAGCTTGATATCGAAGCGATTGTCCAATATGCCAAAGAGCAGTATCCAGAGGCTCGCCCCAGGATCATCAGCGACAACGGCCCACAGTTCATCGCCAACGACTTTAAATCGTTCGTTCGACTCAGCGGCATGACACACGTTCGCACAAGTCCCTACTACCCAGAAAGTAACGGAAAAATCGAACGCTATCACAGAACTCTCAAAAGTGATTGTATTCGAACGAAGTGCCCGCTGTCGCTCGAGGAGGCAAAGCGCGTCGTCAAGCAATTCGTGGGCGATTACAACGATCGTCGCCTTCACAGTGCCATAGGCTACATCACCCCGAGCGACATGCTGGCGGGTAAACAGAAGGCGATCCACGAAGAGCGAGACCGTAAGCTTGAGGAAGCCCGAGAAGATCGAGCAAAAATTCGCGCACAGCAGGCTGCCACAAGGTATGATAAGAGTACTCGACCGGAGGATAGGGCAATGCTGGGAAGCAACCTGAGCGCCGAGTCGATGCCGAAGGCAAGTGCAATGGGCTTGGAGGCCGAGAGTCTCCCGCCCGGCACCTGCCACTTGCCTTTGGCCACAATGCGATAAATCCCGGGGGTTTGGGGGCAGAGCCCCCAAGAACGCCCAGCATCTTTTGTTCATTCATTTACTAAACTAAACCTAACCAACGTTTACGCTACTTACGCTGAGCCAAAACAGTTGGGTTTGTAAAGCGAGGTGACTAATGCGAAAGTTTGTTTTGGCTACGCTTGCCACGATCGGCTTGGGCGTAGGGATGGTTGGAGTCGCGGTTAATGCTTTTGCACAAGTGGGGCCAATTCCGGTACCCATTCCAAATTGCTCGATACCCGCAGGAGGCTGCGCGCAGGTGCTGGGTGAGGGTTGCAGAGGTCAATGCACAGATGGCATTCCAGGTAATGACATTGGGTGTCGATGCAGGGAGGTGCCTTCTGATCCGAACAGTTGTTATTGCGAGGCATACGATCCTTGGTGGGGCGGTTGATTAATCTGACTTTTGACGCGTTGTTTACAAGTCACCTCCAAGATCTGTTCTGCAGGTTTTGGATGTGTTTCGTAGGATGCTGGATGACCCTAGAAACTGCCTTTTTACAGGTATTGCATTAATGCTTCTCACATGTGTTCGTGTTGTCACGTTGATTATTGTTATCTGCTCTCAGTACAGTCTTCTTGCTGACGAGCGAGCAGATCGTGTCCAGGCGGGCAAGGTATTCTTGTCTAAAACACGGCTCCAACAATGGGAGAGCCTGTTCACGGAAGGTGTACGAGAGTTCGGCCTCATTCGGGTGACAAAGGACGGGAAAGTGGTGACGGAGGCATGGTTTGAGAAAGAGTACATGTTGCGGCGACGCTTCGAGACAAAAAACCGGGTTATTACCTTTGTTTCCAACCCGGATTACCTTGCGGAAATCAGGACTCGAGGTAGCGAGAAACGAATCTACGGAGTTCATCCGTCTGCATCAAACTCCGCGTTCGTCTATGTGGAGGCTATGCCATTTGCTGTGAATTCGTCGGTCAATTTCAAGCGGGAAATGATCCCATCCTATTTACTTGAAAAAAAATTGTCGTTGCACGACTACCGATCAAACGCAAATAGGCACATTGTTGAGTTGGAATATACCGAAGAAGCCGAAAAAGGCTTGATCGAACTGATTTTCGACGACGATGTATCACCTCTCTTGCCAGTCGAGACAACGTTCGGAAAGGGTACCCCCTACGCGAGACATTTCATCAGCTCAGATTTTCGCCAGGTCGCTGGATACATGATTCCTTATAAGGTCGAGGAGATGAACGACGCCCATGATGTCGTGACTACCGAATTTTTTCCCGAGGATCGATTGGATCCGGCGATGTGCCGACTGAGCTATTATGGCCTGCCCGAACCGGGTGAACTGAACGTCTCAGACTTCGGTCGCAGACAGATTCCCTGGCTGACTATCTCATTGATCGTTTTGGCCTCCATTGTCGTTGCATTTGTTAGTTACATTCTGACGCGTAAGCGATTAGCTTGAGGGTACAACCAATGTCGCATGGATTTAGGGCTTGTCAGCGTGTCGCATTTACGCTGATCGAGTTGTTGGTGGTAATCGGGATCATCGGAATATTGGTCGCATTGTTGATTCCAGCGGTGCAGATGGCCAGGGAGAGCGCGCGTCGCATGAGCTGTTCCAATAATCAGCGACAGTTGGCTCTGGCGGTGCATTTGCATGAATCAACGCATCGTAGACTGCCTCAAACTCTGAGTGACCGCCGTGATACCTTGTTGCTGTTTTGGCAAGCACAAGTCCTGCCGTTTATGGAACAGGAACCACTGTTCGATGCTGTTCGCAGTGAAATTCGAAATGGTCAACCGATATTGTCGAATCCATATCGCCGAACAAACGTCGGCACGCTTCAATGTCCATCGAACCCAGATCAGGGTTTGCTCGTTAAGGCGGACGTAAGCCTGTTTGCTTTCACGGATTATTGTGGCGTCGCTGGAGCGTATGAAGATAACGGCATTTTTCCGCTGGATCTTCGCAAAAAAGGAACGGTGTTCGCCCAAGTAACGGGTGGTATATCCAATACATTTTTGTTCGGCGAACGACCGCCAAGTGATCTTGATGAAGGCTTCGGCGCGTGGATTGGTGGGCAGATGTCGTGGCCAGCTTCAACGTACACCAATGGAATGCGAGCTTTGTTCCCTGATAGAGCTCAGGTCAATCTACTCGATGGTTGCGGTAGCCGAACTGATCTAACGTATCAGCGGGGTGAACGTGGCAATCGTTGTCCAACCCATCATTGGAGCTTTCACCCCGGCGGAGGAAATTTCGCGCGGGCGGATGGTTCGGTCGAGTTCGTGAGCTATGAAATCGATCGGGACATTTTGGCGAGACTAGCGAGTCGAAATGACTGAAGAATCTTGATATACTTTACGTATCGATAAACGACAGTTGCAAGGACGCGAGTCAATGGCACCGAGAAGGCCCGCGACTTGTTCGACGGATGCTTTGGCTGGGGCCGGTTTGGTGGTGACGTAGGGATTGAAGTCGTCGGGCCTGAATGGCTTGCGATGTCCCTTGCGATCGCGATTCATCTCGGCCATCAGTGCCATGATCGTGGTCGCAACATTCCAATCGTGTTGGCGTTTGGCCTCGGCCATCAGCACAAGTTGGTGAAGTGTTAACGGACCTGGATCGACTCCGACGATGCTGGCAAGTCGGTCGATGAGTCGCTCAAGGTCGGTACAGCGAGCTTGCGTTCGAGATCTTCTACGAGCTTGTCGACCAAGTTCGGATCGTCCACCCTCCCCACACCACCGATTCACTCACGCCACCACTTTCGCCACGCCGGCTGCTTTGGCAAAATCATCCTCGGTAACTAGCAGGTAGCTCTGCTGCGCGATCCGTGGCGAGTTGCCAAGCCAGGAGCAAACCACATGCAGTGGGAACTCGCGCTGCAGTTCCGTTTGCCGGCTGGCCCTCATCGAATGGAACAATCGTGGCCAACCCGAGACGCCGGCGCGTCGCAATAACCGTAACAACTCGGTGCGTAGGTTCGCATTCTTCCACCCCATCGCTGTGTTGGCAGCCGCGCGGTACTGCGGCGCAGCGACCACATACTCGCTCTTTTCGCCGAAGATCTCGAAGGCGTCGTCGAGGATCGGTCGAAGCTCAGGGAAGATCGGGCAGCTACGAATGCCACGGCCTTCGTGATGCTCGACCTTCGGTTCTGGAATACTCATCCGATTCATTTCCCAGTCGATGTCTTCCCAACGTAGCGATAACCCCTCGGTCAAAGATCGGCTTGCATCAATTCTCCATTGCTGATTCTCGCGAGTATTTGTTGCTTTGGATTCTGACATGGTACGAGTATCCTGGAAGGATAAAAGCTTGTAGCCGGTGGTTGAGCGACAGCGACACCACCGGAACGTCGTCCCTCGCGGCATGAGCATCCTGGAGGGATGCAAGCAACCGTCGCTGGCGATTAGCGGTTCATTGCTCGGATCAAGCATACCGGAATAAACCAGCATGCCCTGACAAACAAGTAGACCGTAACAAGCGTTAGCGCAGTTACGGCAAGCTCCGCTCGAAGCGAATTGCCTCCGTCGAACAAATCAGTTCTACCTCACACGCCATGCCGTAACTGCGCCCAAAGCGGCTTGTTACGGCCTACAATAGACTTGTTACGGCCTACGAACAAACTCTTGCCGATGCACATCCGGTTGCATCTTGCTAAAATCGTGTCCGGAAGATTTGCTGTGTAGATCTGGAAGAATGAACGGTGAGTGCAATGTCAATGAAGATTGGGATTCGAGCCTGGATTGATTTTGCGTTTCGCAAGATCTACGGCAAACCCGGAAATGAAATCTGCCTTATTAGCTTGCTCAATGCAGTGTTGCAGTTTGTGGACCCTGTTGTTTCGGTCGAGTATCTCAATCCATTCGGCATCAAGGACTTCGAGACCGACAAGCTGGTTTGTGTGGATGTGAAGGCGACCGATCAACGTGGCCGTGTTTTCATCGTTGAAATCCAAATTGTGGTCCAATCGAGTTTCGCGAAGCGTGCCGTCTTTTACGCTTGCGAAGCCTACACGGATCAGCTCCGTGCTGGCCAAGGGTACGGCGATCTTAAAGCGACCTATTCCATCTGTTTATTGATGCGAAATTTATGGAACGACGAACAGCTTCATCACCAGTTTCGATTGGTTGACCGTGAAAGTGGGCGAGTCTTGGAAGAATCGATCGAGATTCACACGGTCGAGCTTGCGAAGTACAATGGAAATGCAGGTGACGTGCGCAATGCAAGCGTTTTGGAGCAATGGGCCTATTGGATTAAGAATTCTAGCGAGCATACCGTCGAAGAGCTTCAAGAACTCATTCCCGGTTTGGAGTTTCTGCGAGCGACGGGTGAATTGAATGCAATTCGTGAGATAACAGAGGAAAAGCAAATGTACGATGCAAGAGAGAAAGCTAGCCTGGACATCCAGTCCAATTTGATCGACGCGAGACAAGAAGGACGACAAGAAGGACGACAAGAAGGACGACAAGAAGGACGACAAGAAGGCATTAGAATAGGCGAGCAACGTGGCAAGCTCGAGGCAAGCATCCAGATTTATGAAGGACTGCTCGGAGATTCGCCAACTTCCGAGAGTGCCCTGAAAGATCTATCCATGGAGGAGCTAGAATCCAGGGTGACTCTGTTGCAAAAACGTCTTCGTGACCGCACGTCATAAATACACCGAAGTGTTTGACTACACCCTGGCAACACTTCGTTCTCTAATACTCTGAACAACGACAGCCAATGAGATAACGGTTGGGGCTTGGTGGCGGTAGCACACCAAACCTGTTGCGACGGTGGTGCACAAGGCCCCACCGTCGCTTTGTAATCTTGGAGTTGCTAGAGAATGTCCTCTAGTACCCTGAATACCGACATCCAATGAGATAGCGGTTGCCGCCAATGTGGTCGGGTTCGAAATGGTCCTGAAAATGGAAAACTCCATGTTTCTACTATAGCCGTCATAGGCACTTCTCTCTTCGACGCTACCTCAGAGAGCGTCTGTGCTACCGTGAATTCACTCGAACTCGAGTCTGTTTTCTATCGCATCAAGCTTCAATCGAGTCCAAAAACTCTGTTTTCGTGACCGCGAGCAAGACCTTCCACAATTCGGCCCGTAACATTTAAGTTTGAATTGGAATAGATTATCGACGGTTTTTCGGGAAATCAAAAAGGACCGATGTTGCTTAATTGGGCAAGCCTGCGAAATCAACTCCATGGGTTTTTCTGGTATCCGAAGTTAGTTGAAGTCCTTGATCTTTCCCATCTTGGAAACCCAAGAGGAAGCCCCTTTTAAAAGGGGATAAAGAGCCAATGCGCCCGTTCCCTCGCCTAACCGCATGCCCCATCGCAACATGGGCGTCAGGGTAAGCTTTTCCAGCATTCCAACGTGAGCAGTTTCTTGAGATTCATGGGCCGCAATCATGCTGTGTATCACCTCGGGGTAGTACTGCTGTGCGATTAATGCACCTGCGGTTGCGATCATGCCATCGAGCAGGATCACCTGACGCTGCTTGGCGGCTTGCATGTAAAAGCCCGCCATGGCGACTATTTCGAATCCACTGACGGAGGCCAAAGCAGATTCGTCGATCGAGCGACCACAGCGTTCAAACACACGATCTGTTGCAACATGAACTGCTAATTGCTTGGCATGAAAAGAATCGTCCGAGGTACCGGCTCCGGCACCCACCGCCTGCTCCAACGGTACGTCGGCCAAAAGTCTTGCGAGACAACTTGCAGAAGTGGTATTACCGATTCCCATCTCGCCTGCAATAACGACCCTAGCTCCGCGTAGATACGACATCCTAGCCTCATCCGCCCCAATGGACATGGCTTCTCGAAACTCATGCAATGTCATAGCCGGCTCATTCAGTAAATTCTGAGTCCCGGCCGCAACCCTTCGCGAGTAGAGTTTCGGATGAACCACTTTAGGCGCGTACAGGGATCCAACGTCGACCACGTGATAGCCAATCCCAAATTCAGCAGCCAGCACCGAAGATGCGGCTTTGCCCGTTGCAATCTGCTCGATCATGAGCGACGTTATCGATGATGGCCACAGCGATACACCAGACTGAACGACCCCGTGATCGGCAGCAAACACAATCAATTCCGCTGGGGTTGCAACGGGATGAAGTGTTTGCTGAATCCAACAAAGTCGTTCCGCAAGCTCTTCCCAAACACCCAGCGAACCAGGCGGTTTGATAAGGCCATCAAAATAACAACGGATTGAAATCGGATCAAGCATAGTTGGAACTGGGTTTGAAAAAGATAAAAAACGACTTTGGAACCAACCTTCAACTCACTTCCAGTGCCGATCAGCGAAGTTCATAAACTGTTGCCAATCGAATGCAAGAATGTCATGGTCGCCGGTGCGATTATGGTAGCCGATTCGATCGCCAACGCTTGTATCGGCGACAGGCGGTGCTTCGGTCGGCAGCCCCTGATATCCTAGAAGCTGGTAAACAGGTGTGGCGTACCAGCCGCTCAAATACTCCCCTTTAGGATCGGCCCATAAATCTTTTGTCGCGCTGGAAATATAGACAGGACGCGGGGCAATACTTGCTATCAATGCATGCTGATCGAACGGCAATGCGGCTTCGTTCTGATTGTACTTTTTGAAATTGGGACAAAACCAATGGGGGAAAGACGAATTGATTCTTGCGACTGTCTCACCAAAATTGCGACGTTCTAGTGCAGCTCCGCCGCAACCGGAGTTATTCGATATCACGATCGAAAAACGCTGGTCAGTGGCCCCAGCCCACAACGCCGTTTTACCCAAACGCGAATGGCCGATCGCAGCGATGCGTGCCGAATCAATTTCGGGCTGCTGAACCAAAACATCCAGCAATCGCGACATTCCCCAAGCCCAACCGGCGATGGTGCCCCATCGACCGGGGTGCTCCGCAGACGCTCGATGATCGGGGAACAACGCATGGACTCCGTTCTTGAATCCGTCGTCAAAGTCAGGATCAATATCCCCGTAGTAAGCAGTCGCCACTGCGTAACCACGATCGTTGATTTCTTGGATTGGCCAACGAGCATCTTGGGCCCCTCGCATTTGAGCCGTCGCACGATGATCGGTTATTCCAATTTCCTTGGAATTGGCAACCCAACTGGACGGAATTCTTAGGGACGGATCCTTGTCCACCGTATGGTTGCCTTGAAAATTGAGCCCCAAGAAACAGCCTTTGGCCGTTTTCAATTTGGCCGGACTAAATAAAACGAAGTCGATATTTAATTCACTTGCCTCCGTCGATAACGTCACCACCATCTGAGTTCGCTTGGTTTTTCCATCCAACATCCAACCTTGCTCCACAACAGTCCATGAGACCTTGGCCGAACGAGTCGGAGCGAATCCATATTCGTTCTCGCCAATCAACTGAAGCAGATACTCGCGTTGCTTTGGCCAAGCGGTTGGATCGGCAACCAACTGGCCGTCGCGTCCGACTAGCGGATCGGGCAAATGCCCCATGACGACTAAAGACTCATCTTCGTTTGCAGGTGGTACTTGCCCGTGAATGAATGTGCTCATCAAAAAAACCGATAGGAAAGTGAGGACTGGACCGACTTGGCTTAAGGACGCAAGTCTTCGAAATCGAGGGAGGGAGTATGTCATGCTTCGAGTCCGAATAGGGTATAATGAAGGTTGGGAGTAGTCAGCGAAAACGCAAGGCTTACTATAACGCATTATTCTCCCATGGTAACGCTTGCCGCGAGGCGGGCTGATCCAGTTTTTACCCACCCACATTCAGCACGTTTACGGCCCAGTTGCGATCCGCTTTTTTGCAGATGGGGCCGGTTTTGCTTCAACGAATGGATTTCCATGAACTACGTAGAAGTGTACTCGGCTGGCCTAACCGATAAGGGGCTAGTACGACAAGATAATCAAGATCAATTCTTGGTTACAGAACTAGCACGCAGCATGGTGGTCCGATCAGGATCGCTGGACGCAGCGGAATCGTCGCGGTTGTTTGGAGGGCCTCTAGCGTATTTGTTTTTCGTCGCTGACGGCATGGGAGGTCATAAAGGAGGCCGCGAGGCTAGTCGATTGGCCATCCAGTTTTTTGTCAACGCCGTCCTAAATAGCTCCCAATGGCTTGTTCGGATCGGATCGGACAACGAAGCCGCATTCGTCGATGAAATTCGTCAATTGATCGGGAATGCGCACCGGACGATTCAATCCAAGTCGGAGAGCGATACTCTGCTGGAGGGGATGGGCACAACGCTTACTCTCGCCTACGTAGCATGGCCTAAACTATTTGTGGTGCATGCCGGGGATACGCGATGTTATTTGCTACGTGATGGGAAATTGCGATTGGTCACTCGAGACCATACGCTCGCCAATCAAATGATGAAAGCGGGAACACTGGACCCATCGAAAGTAGAGCGGTCGCAGTGGTCGAATGTGCTGGTAAATGCGTTGGGTGCAGGTGCCGAAAACGTCTTCGCGGATGTATATCGCGACGAGCTGAAGTATGGAGATGGTCTTTTGCTGTGTAGCGACGGACTGAACAAACACTTGTCGGACGATGAAATCTGTGCGGTCTTGCTAGAGTCCACGGACTGTAAGGCGGCTTGCAAACGACTGATCCAACTGGCAAAACAAGACGGAGGATCAGACAACGTGACCGCTGTTTTCTCTACGTTCATGAAACCAAAGCGTCGTGTCGCTCGCATGAAAATTATGTTAGCCGAGAATGCAGCCGAATCCGTTTTTCAAGATATTGCGATTCCTGAAAATGAGCTCGACACCATGGTCGAATTCGACGGCGAAGCGGAACTGTCGACCGCCGAACATGAATCCGGCACGGTCGATTTCCCGGACAATGGCCCAAGCTCCACATGGGATCTTGAAAGCGAGTCAAAGGAAGAATTGCCCCCGGGATAGCGTCTCACGTTGGATCAGTAAAAAATGATCCGTAAAGAATGATCGGCGAAGAACTTTGCAAATGAAACGTCCCCCAGCAGAACTGGGGGACGAGAATGATTGTACGTTAAGCTGGGTTCAAGAAGAGCTAGTTCTTGACTTCAAATTCAGCATCGATCGCATCGTCATCACCGGCTGGCTTGGCATCGCCCGCAGGAGATCCTGCAGGTGAGGCTTGAGGGCCCAGCGTCGAACGGAAAGCCTGAGCGGATTGCTCAAGCTCCATGGTTGCGGCCTTGATGGCTGCGGCATCGTTGGTTGCAATCGCATCGCGAGCCTTCTTGATCGCCAGTTCTAGCGGTTCGCGATCGGAAGCACTCAAGCTTTCGCCTTGATCCTTAATAGCTTTTTCCAGGCCGTGGATGGTGTTATCCGCACGGTTCTTTGCTTCCGCTAGCTCCACGAACTTCTTATCTTCGTCAGCATGAAGTTCTGCTTCACGACGCATTCGTTCGATTTCGTCCTTGCTGAGTCCGCTCGATTGCTCGATCTTCACGCTCGACTGCTTGCCCGACTTCAGATCTTTGGCGGAGACGTTCAAAATTCCGTTTTGATCGATATCGAATTTCACTTCAATTTGTGGCACGCCACGAGGTTGTGCATCGATGCCTTCCAAATTGAACTGGTCGAGCAAGCGATTTTGTTGAGCCATCTTGCGCTCACCTTGGAACACGCTCACTGTGACCGCGGTTTGCCCATCGGCAGCAGTCGAAAACGTTTGCTTCTTTTCGACCGGGATGGTCGTGTTTCGCTCGATCAGAGCTGTGAGAACTCCACCTTCGGTTTCGATGCCCAAAGTCAAAGGTGTAACGTCCAGCAATAGCACGTCGCGTCGGTCTCCCGAGAGGACCGCCCCTTGAATGGCTGCACCCACGGCAACCACTTCGTCAGGGTTAACCCCTTGATGAGGTTCCTTGCCGAAGATGTCCTTCACAATTTGGCGAACCTTCGGAACGCGTGTAGATCCACCCACCAAAACAACCTCATCGATATCCGATGGTTTCATCTTGGCATCTTGAAGAGCTTGCAAGACTGGCTTGCGGCAACGTTCGATCAGATCGTCGACCAAGCTTTCGAAGGTGCTTCGAGTGATTGTCACTTGCAAGTGCTTTGGCCCGGACGCATCCGCCGTGATGAACGGAAGATTGATGTCGGTTTGAGGTAGGCTGCTAAGTTCCTTCTTCGCCTTTTCGCAGGCCTCCTGAAGACGTTGCAACGACATCGCGTCTTTGCGAAGATCGATACCATTATCTTTTTGGAACTGGGTCGCAACGTGATTTACAAGAGCTTGGTCAAAGTCGTCACCACCAAGATGCGTGTCACCGCTGGTGCTGATCACTTCGAACACTTTGCTGCTATTATCTTCGTCGCTGCTAGTAGCAACCTCGAGAACGGACACGTCAAAAGTACCGCCACCCAAGTCGAAGACGATGATCTTTTGATCCTTGGTTTTATCCAGGCCGTAAGCAAGAGCTGCGGCAGTTGGTTCGTTGATGATACGAGCCACTTCGAGTCCGGCGATCTGGCCAGCGTCTTTGGTGGCTTGTCGCTGAGCATCATTGAAGTAAGCAGGCACCGTGATCACAGCCTTGCTAACTCGATGGCCTAAGTACGATTCAGCGGCTTCCTTCAGTTTGCGCAAAACCTTGGCGGAAATTTCTTGGGGCGTGAACTGCTGATCGCCAATCTGCACCTTCACATACTCATTGGCACCGCCGACGACTTGGTAGGGTACGATCTTCTCTTCCGACTCGACTTCCGAGTGCCTTCGTCCCATGAATCGCTTAACCGAGAAGACGGTTCTTCGAGGGTTCGTAACGGCTTGCCGTCTCGCAGGTTCACCTACGATCGTTTCGCTTTTGTCGGTGAATGCAACCACGCTAGGAGTCAGCCGATTTCCTTCTGCGTTGGGAATAACCTTGACCTCGGTACCTTCCATGACTGCCACCACGGAGTTGGTTGTTCCCAAGTCGATACCGATGATTTTTTCGCCCGATGCCATGTTTGTGATTCCTTCTAAAATACGTTGTCTAACTTGAGAATTGCGATAGGGAGGTGTGTTGAGCCCAAGCCGCTGCACTGCTCGAGGTTCCAGAAATCAAGCTTTCCAACACCGAGTCACAGCTATAGCAATCTGTGTGCCAAGTTCGCGCCCGCCTTCCTTGCTTCGACGCAAGTCTTTTCCCATAAACGGCTTAGGTGTTTTAAAAAATACGGACGTGTGACGATTTCGGAAAATGGGGATCGCTTCAAACGCCAAATTGACAGAATTCCGACTAGGCGGCGCGCCCCATTGCCAGCGTCAGCTCGCGATTTCCCACAGAAAAACCGATCTTGGAACCACGGAACACACAAAACACACGGAAAAAAGGCTCAAGGAAGTTAGGCTCCTTTTTCATGCGTTTCGTGTTTTCGGTGAATGTACTCAAGAGTCTCGAACGTACTCATCCCCCAACCCTTTCCCCTCCCGAGGAGGAGAAGGGGAGTCAGAATAACAAGAAAAACTATACCCTTTCCCCTCTCGAGGTGGAAACGGGCAGAATACAACCACACTCAATTCTTATCTCCCCTTCTCCTCGGTACTCCGAGGAGAAGGGGTCGGGGGATGAGGAGCTGGGGTGGGAACGAGCACGGGGATAACTTGAGGCCCGATATTTGTGTTGACACTCCCGGGGGCGGTGCGAAAAGATACCAATTGGGGGCTAGCAGCCACCATCACTCGGCCGTCCCGATCTGCACTATGCAGGGCAGATGCCTACCCAATGCCCCCAATATTTCTAGCCATTAGGATGGGAGAAGAACCCCTCTATTCAATCGATTTGCTCTCGTCAACTTGTTTCGAACACTCGGTGAATTCATAACCGGCCCAACGCAGAAGTAGAACACTGAAGATAATGGACGAAAACAGATGAACGACCGATTGAATGAATTGCCGGATTCGGTTTGCCGGGCTCGCAGGTATCCATGAGCCCGATGACTCGGACATTATTTGAGGCTCGATTACCAGCATGAAGTGAAACACCATAGCCAACTCCAAACAAATGAAGGTTCCAAGAAGAATCCAACTGACGTAACGTCGACTGTTTGGCACCGCCAAAATGCCGATGCAACCTATCCACGCAAGGGACTGGACGAGGGAATAAGTTGTCGTTGTTCCCAACGAAGAGAATCTTATGAATTCGACATTTTGGAACAGGTAACAAACAAAGTTTTGAAAAGTCCATGTAATCGACAGAACAGTCATTGCGATAAAGAGGTCCTGAATCGAAAGACTCGCAGCGTGCGGTTTTTCTTTCTTTGGGCAAAGGCGAAGTCGCAAAGCTTTGCTCAAAAGAAAAATCATTACCCCCAACTGAACGGTTCCCGCAAGCGATTGAACCAGGAAGTGTGCAGCTGGCTCTTGAAAAGAACTGCTACCAAGATACAAACTCGCAGCGCCTGTAATCAACATGAAAACATATAAGATGCATGGGTTTAGATAAGTCCAGCAATCGACGCGCCCCAACCGCATGATCATCCAAATCGAAAGCACGGCTACAGCTTCATCTCGAATCGGAACGAACGTTAGGAATACGAAGTCGCGGATCACGTCCGACATTCCGCGTCCGATATAAGGTACCCAATCAAACTGCGCTAAATGAATTACAAGAGTCTGTAATGCCCAGATAAATGCGAATAGTAACACCAACAAAAAAATCCGCAGTTGTCGATAGGCGGCAGGCGTTTTTTCAACGTGAGAGATCTCGGCATCAGGCATTATTCGATTTGCTCTGGAAACACAACTATCTGCCTGGCGTTTCTCGTCCCATTCCGCGATCTACATTGAAATTGCAGTTGCTTGCAAAAAACGCTAGGACCGCATCCGTCAGCAATGTAGCTGAAGTTACCAAAGTTATCAAGAAACTGGTTCTGTCCCAATGAAGATCTCTCCCATGGGGCCATCCATCTATGTTTGCCGACCGATTAGGCACTCGTCCAAACCACGGTTGGCCCAGTGGCCCTCTAATTTGCCCTCTAATTTGCCCTCTAATTTGGTAGCGGAACGGCGCAAGCTAGCTTGTGACTCTGGCAAACCACACTGCCAAACGTTCCTCGAGAGCGTGCCATACCTGGGCACAGAAGTTCTCAAAAAGCAGAATTCTGTCAAAAGAATGAAAGGATCGGCGCTCCGTTCGTCACTAACCGAGTGAAGAAAGAAGGGGGCAGGTCTCTTAACGAGAAAAACAAGCTATTGCCTCAGAGCGAATGATGTTGCTAATGCGTAATAGGTTCAGTCTGGATCTGTCAAATCGCCAGTCAGTCGTCTTGCCCGAAGCAAGATGGCCTCGAACCATCGGAACCTGAGTGAAGTTTCCAATGCTATTCGCTTGATGAGCCAAACTTGGAAGTCGAGTTGTAGACGGGCAGGGTTTTCATAGGGGGTGCTTTACCCCATTCTGTGGTATACTTGACGGAAGGAGCTTAAAAACGATCGAAATCAAGTATTCCGGTGATGCACTCTGGGACAGGATTGAGAGAGCCGTGGAAAAGGTCAAGGATCGATTACGACGTGTCACGCGTGCCCTTAACGTTGCCAACATCCCTTATGCCGTGATCGGTGGCAACGCCGTTCAACATTGGGTTTCTCAAGTCGACGAGTCCGTGGTCCGAAACACTCAAGATGTGGATATCATTCTCAAGGAATCCGATTTGGAAAAGGCGATCCCAGTCCTCGAATCTGCGGGATTTATCTTCCGACGAGCGGCGGGAGTTACGAAGTTTCTGGACGGGCCTAATGCAAAAGCTCGGGATGCGGTACATGTGGTATTTGCCGGGAAGGAGGTGCGAGAAGAGTATTCTGAGGCAGTTCCAGATATCGACCAATTTGAGTGGATCGAGGATGCTCGCACGTTACCGTTCGACCGTTTAATCAAGATGAAACTGACATCATTCCGAAGAAAAGATCAAGTACATTTACTGGACATGATTTCGATTGGGCTCCTTGATTCAACTTGGCTTGACCGCTTCTCGCCGGAACTAAGACTACGATTGCAGGAGTTGCTGGAAGATCCTGAAGGATAATCCCAAAACTTGAACTACGACTTCTAGTTCGAGTTAGTTGTTTTAGGGAAGACACCTTGCCCCAAAGGAAGAAGAACGGGACTATTGGCGGGGTGACGAACATCGCGTCCACGAGAATTCTGGCTTCATGACCTCCTCGATCTGTGAAAGGTTGTCTTATCGCAAGTACACTCTATCGCAGAAAACTTCGAACATTCAATAGCATCGATAAAACTGGTACACTTTGGGTCTATGACGCCAATATTCCCTGAACTTCCTTCGGTGCTTTCCGACGCCCCCCCTGGCACTGCAACGCAGTTGTCGATCGATGAACTGCGAGAATCCTCGAAGCGATTGCGGTCGATCGACGATTTTCCCGGCGAGATGATTCGGCGTTGCGCCCCATGGGAAAATCAATTCTCCAGCGCCCCTGAATCGCTGATCCGTTATTACTTGTGGCTTGCATTTGGATGCTTGACCACCGCGTTTATTATGACGCAGAGAAATTCTGCCATGCGCAGAATCGATTCAAGCAATAACGATTCGGCTCGCGAGCGATTGTCAACGCAAGTCGGATCCGGGCAATGGTTCGCAACCGTCGGCATCAGTCAACTTTCAACGAGTCATCGACATCTTGCCCAACCGCCGTTGGTCGCCAAGAAAACAGACAACGGGTGGTTGCTGGACGGTTACTGCCCCTGGGTGACTGGAGCTGCACATGCCGACATCATCGTCATTGGAGCAATCGAACAAGCGGCTCGCAATGATTCCAACGAAGCGGATGAACACAGGAACCACAACTTGCTTCACTCGCAAATGTTGTTTGCCGTACCAACAAGCCTCCCGAACGTTTCATGCTCACCGGGCATGCCGCTGATTGGCTTGCCTGCCAGCTGTACCGACGTCGTTCGGTTGAAGGAAGTCGCGGTTACGAAGGACGATCTTCTTCATGGCCCCTGCGCGAACGTCATGAATGCGACTCGATCTGGTCATTCGGTAACTACTGGCACGAACGGTGCTGGTGGGCTTCAAACCTCGGCCTTAGCGATCGGGCATGCAGCGAAAGCGATCGAGTTCCTCTGCCGCGAAGCCATGAATCGTCCGGAGCTTCGTGCGACTGCGGACAAGTGGGTTCAGATTTGGCGTGCTCAATGGAGCCAGCTTCTTCAATTTGCATCGGGGGATGCGACTGGAGACCTGGTTTTGTTCCGTAAAGGAGCAAACGACTTGGCTCTGCAAGCAACCCAGTCTGCTTTAGCAGCCGCCAAAGGAGCAGGCTTTGTCGAGGATCACGAGGTGGGTCGATGGTGCTGCGAAGCTTTGTTCTTTCTGGTTTGGAGCTGCCCACAAGCAGTCATCGACGCACATCTATGTAGTCTCTCCGAAGTTCGCTAGCGCTACTTCTTTTTATCACGAAACTGGACATATTCGTCCAAATCGATTTTCCCATCTTTGTTCACGTCCACTTGATCGAAGTCCCCTTCTTTGAACTCATCTGGTGAAAGTGATTTGTTGCCATCCTTGTCGATTTTCTTGATCTTCGATTCTGCCCATGATCTCATGCGTTCGCTGGCGGGAGCAGCAAACGATGGCTTTGCAGTTGAAGCAGAAGACGTGGGCGATGCACCTGTTGAATCTGCCGATGCAATGGTTGATGGCGTTGCCGGCGCTGATGAAATAGCGCCGGGGATGAACCCTTTCTTCACTGCCGCCAAGCATTCCCTGCTCGTAATGAGTCCATCGCGATTGGTATCGAACCGTGCGAAGTCCTCAACCACTTCGTCGGTCCACTTTCGATTGAACTCATTCATGGAAACTTGGTTGTCGGAATTGATATCGTTCCTGGTAAACCATTCAGGCAATCCAGCAGGCCTGGCGGGTTTGCCTTCACTATCGGTCAAACGATAGCTGGCCGTTTTCTCAAACGGGTTGGGCTTGTCTTTTTTCTCTTCGGTCACTTCCTTCTTTTTTGCGACGTTGGCTTGATCTTTCTTCGATTGCTCTTGCTCACCCTTGAGCGTTCGTCGACGAGCTTGTCGCGTGGCGAGTTCCTGCTTGGTGAGTTTCCCATCCTTGTTGCGATCGTACTGCATTGGAGTATCACCCCATCGACCTTCTTTCAATTCGGTTTCATCGAGCGTCGAATCCGCATTTTTGTCGTACCGCTTGATGCGATCCTCTGCTTCTCTCAGGTCCTGCTCTTCGACTCGAATGCTGCTGGTGGTTTCGGCCATAGCACCGAAGCCGGGGACGGGAACCAGCTCCATCTTCGAAGAGAAGCCAGCGACTAAACTAGATTTTTCGTTGATCAGGGCCAGTTCATCGTCGGGGCGTCCATCACCGCCGCCACCTCCGCCGCCGCCACCGCGCATGCGTTGAAAGGCTTCGGTCAACGTCGACATAGGAATAGGCTTGGAAATATCGATCTTTGGATTGTCGCGAGCCATGCGATCCAGCATGAACCGAGCAGGACCTTGAGCTTCTTCCGGGTCCAGCATGCCATTGCCATTGGTGTCCATTCGGGTCAGGAACTGGGATGGATCGAATCCGCCCATTCCGCCTGACATTCCGCCCCGTCCCCCGAAACCGCCACCACCCCAAGGTGATCCGCCGCCGGACATCATCATGGGAGGTCCGCCCATCCCTGGACCGCCCATTCCTGGTCCACCGCTGCCCCATGGCGGCATCCCGCCGGGTGGCTGAGCGATTGCCGCAGAAACCAGCGAAAGTAGGAAGGCGAACGAGGTTGTTTTGGCTAATCTTTGCATGATTGTTGGAACGAAAATTCTCATAGGATGGATACCCACACGGTCGGGCAAAGGCTTTCGCCACCTTAAAGTTAGCGTAGTACCACCGGGAAAGTATCAAAATCGGGCTTATTGAACGTCTCAGCCGATACCATATTAGCTGAACGGGAACCGGGATTGTATTGAAAACACCGCTCGGCTTCATTTGTTTTCCTGATTCTGCTGAAGTTTGGCCACTTGTTCCTTCGCTTGCTATTGGTAGCATCTTGGCCATGAATCTCTCACCGATGATGAAGCAATACGAAGAAGCCAAAGCGGCCAGCGGCGACGCGATCCTATTTTTCCGGATGGGCGACTTTTATGAGTTGTTTCATGATGATGCGAAGACGGTCGCTCGCGTTCTTGGGCTGACTTTAACAAGCCGTGACAAAGGGGAAAACCCGATCCCGATGGCCGGATTTCCCTATCACCAGCTGGAGGGGTATTTAGCCAAGCTGGTTCGGCAGGGGTTTCGCGTCGCGGTTTGCGAACAAGTGGAAGATCCCGCGACGGCGAAAGGACTGGTCCGACGCGAGGTCCAGCGGATCGTTACGGCCGGAACGTTGACGGATGACGCCCTGTTAGACCCACGTTCAGGAAATCTTCTGCTGGCCGTGTTTCACCCTTCGCCGGGCAAAACGGGCCAGGAACGATCGGCTTGGCTGGGAGTTGCCTGGGTCGAACTTTCGACCGGCCGCTTTGAAGCGGGGGCATACCGAGCCCAAGATTTGATGGACCAGATCGCTCGTCTGGAGCCGGCTGAAATCCTGGTGCGCGACGATGACTCGACCTTGAGCAAAGGGGATTTCGAACGCTGGCCGCTCAGCCGACGTCCTTCGTGGCAATTCGGGATTGAAGAAGCACAACGGGTTTTGCACGAACATTTTGGTATCCTAGATCTCTCGGGGATGGGCTGGACGACGATCGCCGATGCAAAAGACACGGCATCTACGTTCCAAAAAGATGCGTTGGCAATGAGTGCCGCCGGCGCAGCGTTGGCGTATCTTCAGGAGACTCAAAAAACAGGCTTGGACCACATCCAGCAATTGCTGCCAGCTCGATTGATGCGTTCGCTGGAGATTGATTCTGCAACTCGGCGATCCCTGGAGATCACTCAAACTATTCGAACAGCTTCGCGCGAGGGATCGTTGCTGGAGGTTCTCGATCGAACCGTCACGTCGATGGGGGCTAGACGATTAGCCCAGTGGCTTGCAAGCCCCTTGGTATCGCGTGAACAGATTGAATTGCGATTGGACGCTGTCGACGAACTGGTACGCGAAAATCGTTTGCGGAATTCCGTTCGTGAACTGCTGGACGATGTTTACGATCTGGAGCGACTCTTGGCTCGAGTAGCAACCGGCCGGGCGAGTCCTCGCGATATCAAACAGGTCGGACGATCTTTGGTCCAGTTACCGAAGTTGAAAGCGTTATTGGAGGAACGCTCCTCCGCAAGATTGGGACAATTGCAGAGCCGGATCGAGCTTTGCGAAACGTTGCGAGAGCAGTTGGAAGTATCGCTTGAAGATGACTGTCCCCTGCTAGCGAAAGACGGTGGGTTTATTCGCCAAGGGTACGACGAACGTCTCGACGAATTTCGACAGCTTGCTGCTGGTGGCAAAGAATGGATCGCACGTTATCAAGCAGAGCAGATTCAATTGACTGGAATCCCCAGCTTGAAAGTTGGCTTCACTTCCGTATTCGGATATTACCTGGAGATCACCAACACCCATCGCGATCGTGTTCCGATCCAGTACATTCGCAAGCAAACCTTAAAGAATGCGGAAAGGTACATCACGCCCGAGCTCAAGGACTACGAAGAAAAAGTCCTTTCGGCGGATGATTCCGCGAAAACGCTCGAGTATGAATTGTTTGTCGAGCTTCGGCAGTCCGTTCACCAACAAACTCAAAAGTTGCAGATCAACGCGGCCATCCTGTCTGAACTAGATGTTCTCGCAGCGCTGGCCGAGCTTGCCATCAAGCAAGGGTATGTTCGCCCAACCATCACCGACGAACCCATCTTAGAGATCTACGAAGGACGGCACCCCGTCTTGGATGCAACCCTTTCTAAGGGAACGTTTGTACCCAACGATGCCATGCTTGGATCGGAGCACGGCACTATACTGTTGATCACCGGCCCGAACATGTCGGGTAAGAGCACCTACATTCGGCAAGCGGCTTTGCTAGTGGTGCTTGCCCAGATCGGCAGTTTTGTCCCTGCAAGGAAAGCAACGATTGGAATCGCGGACCGATTGTTCGCTCGAGTCGGCGCCAGCGACGAACTGTCGCGCGGTCAAAGCACCTTCATGGTGGAAATGGTTGAAACGGCTCGAATTCTCAACACGGCAACCGAACGATCGTTGGTGATCCTGGATGAAATAGGTCGTGGGACCAGCACCTACGATGGCTTGAGCTTAGCTTGGGCCATTGTGGAGCATCTGCACAACAAGAACCAATCCAGAACCATGTTCGCAACCCACTACCACGAATTGATCGATCTGCAGCGTTCGCTGCCTGGCGTTCGCAACTGGAACGTAGCGGTGAAGGAATGGGATGACAACGTGGTCTTTCTTCATCGCATTGTCCAAGGCGGGGCCGACAAGAGTTACGGCATTCACGTCGCTCGGCTCGCCGGAGTTCCGAGGGAAGTGAATGAACGAGCGAAAGAGATTCTCAGCCAACTAGAAGCCAACCATTTGAACCAAGAAGGGCACCCCAAGATCGCGCCCCCCAAAAAACGGTCCGAGCATTTTCAGCTGACCCTATTCCAATGGCAAGAAAACGCGGTGATTGAGAAACTGAAGGGGATGGACGTTACGTCGATGACCCCCGTGGAAGCCATTCAACATTTGGAATCTCTGCAAAAGCAAGCATTGCTTAGCGACTCGTAGTTGGATGGGTCGAAGCTTGAGGTAGTCGACCCATCCAGGGTGTAAAAGACCAGCATAAGCAACCAGGATGCTTCGTCCCTGGTCGACGAATTCTCGTCAAGTAGGCAAAACTTGGGGGGTTGGGTAGTTTTTGACATACTCAAGGCTACGGGGATTTGACAGAATAGCTCAAAGTGTCGAGCCGGAAATCTCGATACTATCGTTACAGATTCACACGGCTCGCAGGTTCCACATCATGTGAGACCGCCTTGATGCCAAGTTTACCTGTCGCCACCGAGGCCCATTTTGGCTCTTGGATACGCGCCGATTCCCACCATTACCATTTTTGCACGAGCCAACAAACCGATGTCTACCGAAGCTACCAAGTCTTCAGCGACCCAATCTTCAGCCTCAGCGACTCCTAAATCCGTGAAGACCGTTAGCGGTATTACTGTCCGACTTTGCGGTGATTCGGGGGACGGCATGCAGTTGCTGGGGACACAGCTTACGAACACGTCGGCCCTGGCAGGCAACGATATTGCTACCTTCCCAGACTTCCCTGCCGAAATCCGTGCTCCCAAGGGAACTCGGGCGGGCGTTTCTGGGTTCCAGGTTCAATTTGCTTCTCATGAAGTCCACACGCCTGGTGATTCACTTGACGCCTTGGTGGCCATGAACCCTGCGGCGCTGGTTACGAATCTTGCGGACCTGGTCAAAGGCGGTTTGCTGATCGTGAACGAGGATAGCTTCGAAGACAAGGACTTGAAGCTGGCCAAGCTGAAGGTAAGTCCCCTCGATGAACCAGCGATGGAAAATTACCGATTGGTAAAAGTTTCCATGACCAAGCTTACCAAAGGCGCGGTTGCCGAATTCGGTCTGAGTGTGAAAGAGGCCGACCGGTGCAAAAACTTTTTCGCAATGGGACTGGTGTACTGGCTCTACGGTCGGAACATCGATTCCACCCTTCGGTTTATTCACGGCAAGTTCGCGGATGGAAAGTCTGTCCTAGCCAACGCCAACGAAAAAGCCTTGCGAGCTGGATGGGCTTATGGCGAAACGATTGAGGCACTAGGTCACAGCTACAATGTGGAAGCTGCCGAACTCAAATCGGGAACTTACCGCAATATTATCGGCAATCAAGCGATGGCTTGGGGGTTGCTCGCAGCTGCTCAACGAAGCGGTAAGGAGATTTTTTACGCTTCGTACCCGATCACCCCTGCCAGCGATATCTTGCATGAGCTATGCAAGTACAAGAACTTCGGGGTATGCACCTTCCAAGCAGAAGATGAAATCGCCGCTGTCTGCTCGGCCATCGGTGCATCCTATGGTGGACAAATGGCGGTAACCACTTCCAGCGGACCTGGTATCGCGCTCAAGACGGAAGCGATGGGCTTGGCGATGATGCTCGAACTGCCGCTGTTGGTGATCGACGTTCAGCGCGGTGGGCCAAGCACTGGCTTGCCAACCAAGACGGAGCAGTCGGACCTTTTGCAAGTCATGTTCGGACGTAACGGTGAAGCTCCATTGCCCGTCCTGGCCGCTCAAAGCCCCGGCGACTGTTTTGAAATTGTTCAAGAAGCTT
>Ga0247832_1003229_pt1 | contig 22787 bp, 10 predicted proteins | sample LaCruzMarch2015__10_FD_192407 | JGI IMG/M metagenome (GOLD analysis project Ga0247832, IMG submission 192407) | Freshwater microbial communities from meromictic Lake La Cruz, Castile-La Mancha, Spain - LaCruzMarch2015_4m | ecosystem: Environmental > Aquatic > Freshwater > Lake | place: Spain... | reverse complement strand
AAGCCAAATCACCTGCACAACCTGAAACATTTCCTGAAATGCTTACTGTTGGAACAACAACAGGATTTATCAATTGTGTGATTCCGCTAAAAGTCACAGGACTGCCAGTTACACAAGCTAGGTTAGACGTTAAGGTTACCGTTACAATATCATTATTATTTAAGGTACTTGTGTTAAAGGTTGAGTTAGTTGCACCTCCAATTGGCGAGCCGTTTACTCTCCACTGGTACTGAGGTAAACTTCCACCATTAACTGGTGTAGCTGTAAATAAAATATTTGTTCCGGCACATTGAGCCCCACTTGGATTTGAAACAATACTTACTCCAGCTGCAGTAATAGCATTTATAGTAAAGCTTGGAGTTGGTGAACTACTTGCTATTGGATTACTTGCAATTACTCTTATTCTGTACCCTGTACCAAAAGGCGTACCTCCAGGAATAGTGGCACTTATCGTACCGCTGGAGATTGATGTTAGTGTACCAATATTTACTGCAGAACTAAAACTACCACTTGCATTTGATAATTGAGCTGTAAAAATATTGCCTGCAATAAAATTAGCACTTGTAGTAAAGTTTACACTTAAACTCGCTCCTGGGCAAAATGGCCCAGAAACAGGTGTAACACTAATTGTTGGAACTCCAATGGAGTAGGCAATAGACAGTTCGCTACAACCATTAGCGTCTGTAATTTGTACAGTATAATTACCTACCGATGAGTAAGCATATGATTGATTTGTAGCGCCTGCTATTGGGCTACCATTTAAAAACCATTGATAAGAAACAGCAGAAGATGATTGTAATGTTCCTGCAACAATTTCCGCAATGGTGGGCACTGCTGCAGTATTCACAATTATAGTTACCGAATTGGATATAACAGTATTTGGACTTGCACAATTTGAATTACTTGTTAATTCAGCTTTAACAATGTCACCATTGCTATAAAGGTAAGATGCAAAAGTGAAATTGTTAGCGCCTGTTGATTGAAGTACACCATTTACAAACCAAGAAATTTCAGGGTCTGTACCTCCATTTGTTACTGTTGCACTAAATACCGTAAATGCGCCATCATTACTACATATAGGGTTGTTGGCAGGACTTATAGAAATTGCAGGGACAACCGTTGATGTAACGTTCATTGTTATTGGCAAAGAAAAAAATATGGTTGGTGAGGCACAATTGGCATTACTTGTTAGCCTTACTCGCACTTGGTCGTTTCCTGTTAAGGCGGTTGTTGTAAAGCTAGATGAGGTTGCACCGCCCACATTAACTCCATTAATTTGCCATTGATACTGAGGCAATGTTCCCCCATTTGTAATATTACTTGTAAAAGCAACAGATTGACCAGAGCAAATATTGGTGTTGGCTGTGTTAATAACTGCAGTTGGCGCTATCAATGAGTTTACCGTCATTACAATATCTGATGAAAATACTTGCGTAGGTGTGGCACAATTAGCATTTGATGTTAAACGACATCTTACCGATTGGCCATTAGTAAGCGCACTCGTTGTAAATGTAGATCCTGTTGCCCCGCCTACATTAATTCCATTAATTTGCCATTGATATTGTGGTGAAGCGCCACCATTTGTAATTCCACTTGTAAAAGACACTAAAGCGCCTGCGCAAATAGTGGTTTGTGCTGTATTAATTGTGATGGTTGGGGTAACATTTGGATTAACAGTCATCGTTACGTTGGCTGTGGCAGGATTTGGACTGGCACAGGCAACACTACTTGACATAGATACAGTTACTACATCGCCATTAACTAATGACGAAGATGAAAAAGTTCCGCTGGTACTAGAAGCACCTGCATTTACCGCGTTTACAAACCATGTATAAGTTGAAGTTCCTCCGTTTATTGGATTTGCTGTAAAATTAACACCAGCTCCAGCACATGTTGGATTTGATACCGTACCAATGGTTACAGATGGCACTACAGCCGGTATAACAGTTACTACTGGTGAGTTATTCATAATTGCAGTACATCCTGTAATGTTATTTGTAGCCCTTATGGTATAGGTGCCAGCTGCTAAAATATTGGTAAATGTGAGTGGGCCACCACTTGTTGAGTTAATACTTACACCTGTTGGAACTCCTGCCAATAAGAGCTCATAGTTTACACCAGAAGTTGAATTGTTTAAGTTAATAGTAACACCAGCACCTCCTACGCAGTAACTGCCTCCCCCAAAAGAATTAAACACTGCAGGCGCAGTGTTTACTGTTACAACCACATTTCCATTCATAAATGCAGAACAAGCTGTGGTTAAATGTATTGCTTGTATGGTATATGTTCCAGCCACATTTGTTGTAAATGAAATGGGAGAACCATTACCATTTATTGAATCGGCATAAATAACCGAATTTCTAATTAATCGGTATTTTACACCAGAAGTGCTGCCTGATAAGTTAATTGTTGCATTGGTATTTGAACAAATTGCACCACCACCTGTAACGTTAAAAACGCTTATCGTATTGATTGTAAAAGTTCCTGATTGCACTAATGTAGAGCCAGTTAGGTTATTTATCCATCTAATTCGGTAGCCAGCGCCAGCAGGAGTATTTGCAGGAATAAGAAATGCAGAACTAAAACCAGTTGTTGTGTTAACACTCCCTAAAATTACAGGTGATGCAAAGTTACCTGAAGCATCAGAAAGCTCAGCAGTAAAGGTGGTATTTGGCCATGTTATTGGGCTCAAAGTACGGCCTATACTCATAAAACTTCCAGCACAAGCAGGATTAGTATTTGCTGCCGCTGTTACTATATACTCTTGATTTTGAATAAATGAAATTGGAGTCGCGGTAACTGCTGCTGCTTTTCCAACAATATCAATATCACCATCTTCATCAAAATCGGCAGAACAAATTATTGCAGGCGAGCCGCCAGTGGTGTTGGTGGTTACTGCAAAAGTGCCAGCATTGTTTGATATATAAACTGCGGCTGCGGCTGAGTGAGCTACATATAAATCTATATCTGAATCACCATCAAAATCGGCAGCTTCTATTCTTTGTGGAGAAGCATTAACTGTTAAGGTTTGCGCTAAAGCATAAGAACTTGCCCCTGTAGATGGATAGTTGTTTCTTACAATAATCACTGTACCGTCAGTTCCTTTAGTGGCTGCAATATCTAAATCACCATCACTATCATAATCAAAGCTTTTTAGACCACCACACTCAACAATGGTACTTCCAGAAAACACACTAACGGCAGCCTGAAAAGTACCTGGCGAAGTTAATGTATTGTAATTGATACGTATAAATCCTGAAGTAGTGCGGCCACTTGCCACATCTAACAATCCATCTTTATTAAAATCTCCAATAGTAAATGAATTAATTGATGCAAGTGCTTGAATTAAAATTGGCGTTTGCGTAAACCTAGTTGCAAAAGTTCCGATGCCAGTATTTACATAGTAAAATAATCTACCCGAAGTTGGATTTGAGCAAACTACATCCAAATCGCCATCACCATCCACATCAGCAACTTCAATATTTGTAGCTGCTTCTGTTGTCCATGTTGAATTAATGAATGAGAAAACTCCTGCTCCATCATTGGTGTAAAAATCCATTTGGTTAGATCCGAATGGAACTGCTGTTACTAAGTCTAAATCACCATCATTATCCAAATCTCCTGCAGCAATAGAAATATCATAAAATGTTGAGAAAGCATTACTGGAGCTAAAAGTACCAGCGCTATTATTACTATAAACCTGCATCGTTGTAGCAAACTCATCGCTTAGGGCACGAGTAACTGCATAATCAACATCACCATCATTATTAAAGTCACCAGCAACAATATCACTAATATTTACAGATGCAATAGAGGTTAATGTCTGAAAACGCGCTGTGCCAGATCCTGCAGCTGTAGTAAATTCAAATTGATATGGGGAAACTAATGTACTGCCATTTACTCCATTCGCAACAGGTAAACTTGCTACTATTCTTTCTCCTGGATTAAAGTCTTGATTTAGATTATAGGTAAATGAAGCAGTTCCCGCGCCAGAAAATGTAAAACTTGCATTATTGTTGTTGTACAAGCCTTTGAATTGCCCATGTATTCTTGGCCGTGGGTTTAATAGTGTCCCAAAAACATTTGAATTGGCTACAACGGGGGTAGAAAAATTTACAATTAAATTGCTACTTAATGCAGCATTGCTACTGCTTTCTATCGGCAATGTTGAAGTAACAGATAGTGGATTAACTAAATTAACTTTATAGTCTTCTGTTTCGCCATAGGTTTGATTATTACAAACATCAGCAGTGGCGGGTGTGATGTTATATATTGATCTAACACGCATTACAGATTGACCTTCAACAACCGATACCGGCAGTGTAATAGTGGTTCCTCCACTGTTTGTAGCTGCTACTGAATATACAAATTCACCTGCATCGTCAAAGTCATTGTCAATATTATAATCTATCCAAACGCCAAAACCTTGTGCAAATGTTCCTGAAGTTAAAAATAAATTATATGAATTTCCCGCTTGTAAAGTTGTTGTTAAATTACCATTAGCGGGATAGGCAATGTAATTCCCTAAATTACCATCACAACCTGAGCCTGTATTATCAATGTTGTTCATGTCTACCGATTCAATAAAATCAGCAGAACTACAAGCAACATCGTAGTTTCCTACGCAGTAACAGGTGTTTGAAACTGAAATGGTAGCTGTTGCTGTACACCCATTAGTTGTACCCACCACTGTATAAATTGTTGGTGTTGAAGGAGAGGCAATAACGCTGGCTGAATTAGTATTATTTAAACCGGCAGCTGGCGACCAAGAATACGTATTTGCACCAGAAACAGTAATGGCAGTGGCAGTAGTACTGTTACATGCTCTACTTGTAAGAGCCACCACTGGTAAAGCTGTGATGGTAAATGAATTACTTTCTGCACCAATAAAAGCCACACTACTTGAAACCACTCTAATTTTGTACCCAGTTCCTGTGTTAAAGTAAGTTGGAGTGGAACAAGCAATAGTTCCAGTAAGAGATGTTGAACTTAAGGAGCCAATAGTTATAGGTGAAGCAAAGCTACCTGTAGCATCTGATATTTGAACAGAAAATATATTTCCAATATTAAAACCACCGTTGGCGATGTATGTAACATTGAAAGAAGAGCCTGTGCAGAATGGACCTGTTACAACACCAGAGTTAAGTGTTAGATTATTGTTACTTAAAAGTTGAATTGGATACCCCTGGCCGGCAATTTGAACATCGGGCTTTCCAATCACATCAATATCGCCATCGCCATCAAAATCGCCAGAGCACATTTGGTCTATATTATTAATAGCTCCTGTACCTAAACTGATATTACTAAAAGATGTAAAAGTTCCAGCTGAATTTTTATAAACTTGTAGGCTATTACTACCAGCGGAAAAACCCATATCAAAATCGCCATCACCATCATAATCGGCTAAATCAAAATTAGTAATACCTGTTGCTGAAATACTAGAACTTATAGAGAAAACCCCTGCTAAATTGCTCATAAAAACAACTAGTTGGTCATTTAAATTTAATGCTGCAACATCCAAATCTCCATCGTTTTCTAAATCTAATATTTTCACTTTCTCTAGTGAAACATTTGTTCCCGTGTTATATGATGTAGTAGCATAAGTGCCTAAAGTTGCTTGCTGCAATGATACTCTTATAAAAGCGCTGCTTGAGCGTGTGGATAATACATCTATTCTTCTATCGCCATTAAAATCGGCTGCAATAAAATTGTAAATACCCGAAAGAGTTAAAATTGTATTTGGAGCCCCAAAATTTCCTACTCCGCTGTTTGCCCTGCTTACAAGAAGTCCATTGCCTCTGTCTAAACCCAGCAAGTCTAAATCGCCATCGGCATCAATGTCCACTAATTTAATTACATCATATTTAATACCAGAATAAATAACACTTGCAGACGAAAAGGTTGCAGCACCATTATTACTAAACAAATACATTATGCTATATATACTTCCCGACACACTTAAAGCTACATCTACATCTCCATCATGGTTTAAATCTCCTAAATCAAAATCAAGCACAATCTGGGCTCCATTGTCAAGATCAATTGAACCAATATACAAAGTTGTAAAGCTTGTAAATCCACCTGTACCATTGTTTAACATGCTACCAAGAGAAGGTCTGCCGGCATCGTTTAAAAAACTGAAAACAATATCCAAATCAGCATCTCCATCCAAATCAGCATTTTTTATATCTATAAAATTTCTATCTTGACCTAAGTATATAAAACCACTGTTGGTACTAGCTGTAAACTCTGCCGTTGCAGCTCCAGAAGATGCCCAAAAATAAGAATTTGTAGGACGACTGTTAAGAACGCCATTGTCGGTACTTGCATTATTAATGATAGATAAAAGCTCGCCCGGTAAAAAAATACGTGTAGGGTTGTAAGTTATTGTTGGCGTATTCACACCTGAGTATGTTCCTCCTGCGGTATAGCTATAAGCACCTCTTTTATTTCCAAATAAACGCATGGCAATATTTGAAGCGCTTGGTGCAATCATATTGTCATCAAATGTTGCACTTACATTTGTATTTAAAGCAGCGCTTTGACTAAATGTAGCAGGTGATGTTGAAAGTAAAGTTCCTGGTGATTGCGCATAATTTTTTTGATTGGCAACCATTAGTATAAAAACCAACTGTAGGTTTAGCAGTAGTAGAAATTTTTTCATGCCTCTAACTTTTCTAAATTTATCGTAACAAATTTTATTGTTATCTTAATTTAAATGTGTTTAAACACACTATTTTAACATCGTAAAATTATAAAAATTATGTTAACTGAAAAATATCAAGGTGTTTATTTTTCAAGTAGTTGATTTACAGCGCTTAGCAAATTTTTTTTTAGAGTTCCAAATAAACTATTTTTACTTACAATTGTTTGTTTTAGCATATTTGCAATCAAATCAGTTAGAAATAGCATCTTTACAAAATGATAAAAGCCACAGAACCAATCGATAACGTAACTCAAAACTTATTAGCCATAGAGCAAAAAGTAGTGGAAGATATTCGCATCTCTTCAGATGAGTGTCTTTACCTGTACGAGCATGCAGAGCTTGGTTTTGTAGGCAAATTAGCTAATTTAGTTCGAGAAAGAAAGAATGGAAATTACACTTTCTTTAACCGCAATTTTCATATTGAACCCACCAATATTTGTGTATTTGATTGTAAGTTTTGTAGCTACTCGCGTTTGCTTAAACAAAAAGAAGAAGGTTGGGAGTTAAGTGAAGAGCAAATTATTGAAAAAGTAAAAAGTTACCAAGGCCAAGCCATTACAGAAGTACATATTGTAGGAGGCGTGCATCCAAAAATGGGCTTACATTATTTTGCATCGCTCATCAAAAAAATAAAAGAAATTAGACCCGATTTACATGTAAAAGCTTTTACTGCAGTAGAGTTAGAATACATGTGCCGTAAAGCAAAAGTATCTTACAAAGAAGGTTTGCAAATATTAAAAGATCATGGACAAGGATCGCTCCCTGGTGGTGGTGCCGAAATTTTTGATGAAACGTTGAGAGCACAAATTTGTGAAGATAAAGCCACCACAGCTCAATGGCTCGAAATACATGAAACAGCGCACAGCATTGGTATGCCAAGTAATGCTACCATGCTATACGGACACATTGAAACTTTTGCGCATCGCGTAGATCATATGAACCGCTTACGCGAATTACAAGATAAAACAGGCGGTTTTAATACTTTTATTCCTTTAAAATTTCGCAATAAAGACAACCAAATGAGTCATATTGCCGAAGTGAGCGTGGTAGAGGATTTAAGAAACTATGCCATTGCCCGCATTTTTATGGATAATTTTAATCATATAAAAGCCTACTGGCCCATGATTGGACGCAGCACCGCGCAAATTAGTATGAATTTTGGGGTTGATGATGTAGATGGTACTATTGACGATTCCACAAAAATATACAGCATGGCTGGTGCCGAAGATAAAAACCCTGCATTAACTACTGAGGAGCTTGTAGAGTTAATTAAACAAGGAGGAAGAATACCTGCAGAAAGAGATACGCTTTACAATATTATTAAAGATTATAGTGCAGCTTAATTTTTGATTTAGGATTTTTGAATTACGATTTACGATTGGATTTTTAGCAAGCCTCATTGAAAACGCGCGCGAAAAATCACCATTACCCAAGTTTACCATTCAAATTCACTCCCGATAGCACACAATTCACAATTCACAATTCACAATTTAGAATTTAGAATTTAGAATTTATTTTTTTATTTCTTCTCCTTCCACTCTACCAAATCTCTTATTACCACCGAAGCACAAACGCAGCCAAACACAGCAGGCAAATAAGAAATAGTGCCAAAAGCCGATTTTTTAAAGTTACTGCCATCAGTAAGCATTAAAGATGATCTTAAGGCGGGCTCGGGACTGTAAACTGCTTTAATGCCACCATAAACACCTTTATGTCTTAGTCTTTTACGCACCATATAGGCCAAATTACAAATTTTTGTTTTGCCAATATCTGTAACTTGTACTTTAGTAGGATCCATCTTTCCTCCTGCGCCCATGCTACTAACTATTCTAAAGTTTTTATAATAAGCTGTGCTTAAAAGGGTAACCTTGGGCGTTAAGCTATCAATTGCATCTACAATATAACTATATCTGTTTTCAAGTATTTCCTCCACCTTATCGGGGGTTAAAAAAGTTTTCATGCTTGTCAATTCCAAATCGGGATTAACATCTAACAAACGTTGATGCATTAAATCGGCCTTGTACAAACCATGAGTGCTTGAAAGTGCTGGCAATTGTCGGTTTCTGTTGGTGGGATCAACGGTATCTCCATCAACGATGGTCATTTTACCAACACCACTGCGCGCAATAGCTTCTGCAGCATAAGAACCAACGCCGCCTAGTCCAATCACCAGCACATGGGCGTTTTGTAGTTTTTCAATCCCTTTTTTGCCAACCAATAGTGTTGTGCGCGATAACCAACTTAAATCACTCATGTATAAATACTGTTTTGTAGTTTGCAAAAATAATTTCTTTCATCACATTAAGCTCACATTTTTTAATAGATGCGGCCGCCTCATAAATTTGTTCTACTTTGCACGCTGCATCATCATTTTCAATAAAAAGTTGATGGTTTGGCGTTTGTGCAAAGATGTATTTTAATCTTTCATTCTTTACATTTAACAAGGCATTTCCAAAAGATAAATATGCGCCAAGTTTAAGCAATTGCAATGCAATTTGTGGGTTTTGATTAAAGCCATGAATAATAAAAACGACTTGGTTTTGGTATTTTTTTATGATAGCAAACAACATATCATAGGCTTGCACACAATGCACAATCACCGGTTTTTTTATTTGAATAGCTAAGGCAATTTGCTTTTCAAAAATAGAAATTTGAATCGATAAATCAGGTCCTTTTAGTTTATCTAAACCACACTCGCCAATGGCTTTGCAATTGGTTTTAATTGCTTGTTCTTTTAGTGCTTGATATTGTTTATCAAAATTTACTGTATTAATAAACCAAGGATGTATACCTGCCGAAAATAGAAATAGATTACTTCTTTGGCTTATTGGCGTTGTGCACCAATCGGCAATGCTTATGATGTTATAATTTACATCAATTTGATGGGTGTGAATATTAATGAAGGGAATCAAGCTAATTTATAAAAAGCAGTGTTTACTCTGGCTTATAGTTTTGAGCAAAAAACTCAACATACTTAACGGTATCTTGTTCTTTAAATAACACATTGTAATTTTCGTCGCTAATTACAAAGTAAGAATAGGTGCCTACTTCTAAATTCTTATAAATATCGTCATCACTTTGTGTGGTAGTAAAATACTGCAAAGCCTCGGTGCTGTTTTTAAAGAGTCGAACTACAATCATGCCCTTGTTTTTGCCAAATGGCATGTAATTACTCTTATAGTTTTTAGATTCAAAATACTTGGTATTAAAATCAGAAACTGCAACCGATTGTTGTTCAGTGTTTACATCTTTAGTATCAAAAGCCAATACAAAAAAATGTGTTTTATCGGGACCAGGCTTATACATTACTTTTGCACTAGCGCTGTCAATTGGTGCAGGCGCTTTATCTCCAAATTTTAATTTATTAATTACAGCCAATATTTCTTCAGCTCTTATTTTTACTGAATCTTTGGGATAATCGGCTACCACTTGTTTTAGAGAAAGTTCAAACTCCGAAATAGGCTTTAATCTGCCAATACATAGCGATTTTAACAAGGCAAACTTTGGTTTAAATTTACTTTTTGCAATTAATGTATCTGCAGCATTGCAACGATCTAAAGCTACTGTATAGTTACCATCTGTATATGCCAGATAAGTTTCTTCGTAATAAGCTTCAATTTTATTTAAACGATTTGTTTTTTCGGCATTATACATTGGATTTCTTAATATTTGAGCATAGTCAGAATCGGGATACTTACTCAAAATAAGATTTTTGTTAATTTCTGCATTGGCATTGTCTTTCAAGGCTAAATAAAGACGATACAACTGATAATAACAAGTTGCTTCATATTTATTGCCAGGATACTTTTGATTCAGGGTTTCGAATGTTGATGCAGCTTTGCTTAAATCCATCAATTGTTCTTTGTAAATTAAACCAAGATCATAATATGCTTCAACAATTTTTAAAGTAGAGGCCTCTGTTTTTTCTTTTGTTAATGGCAAATTTTTAGTGTACCATGTTTTACTTTTTGTTGGTCCAGATGTATCAACAAGTGCCACCTGCTTAGCGTTACTTGTATCACCGTCCTCGGGAATAAAGTTGGCCATCACTTGTTTGTTACTTCTTCGCCAATTATCTTCAAGTTTGCGTGTTCCCCATCTTTTTTGAAACTCACTAAAACCAAAAGTAAGTTGTTGTTGATTGTAAAAATACCACGATGAACCTGAGCCCAAATCTTTTGTTGCGCCATTGTTTATTTCGGTAGAATTGGCAGCATTGAAAGCAGCGTTTTCAGCATCTTCTTTAGCTTTCTCTTCATCCTCAATGGCTTTTTGCATTAAGTTTTTAATCATTTTATCTAACTCGGCATCACTTAATTTTGCCATTCTTTGCAAACTGTCTTCCTTGTTAATGGTGTTATAATCGCTAATCAACCTAGATAAACTTTTTTTCTTGTTCAATACAATTTCGTATTCAGGATAATCCTTATTTAAAAAGGAAACAGCGCTATCATAATAAGCTCCAGCTAGCGGATATTTGGGTATTTCAAAATACAAGTCGGCCAGTTTTACCGAGCTTATTCCTTTTTGCTGTGTATTTGTAGTACTCTTTTGAATCGATTTCAATAAATAACCTTCTGCTTTTGCAATGCTTCCATCCTTGATGGCAATCTCTGCTAAACCGTAATAAATCTGATCAAGGTAATCACTGTTTTTTGTGTCTTTCAACATTTTGTTCAACTGAGCCAAAATCTGACGACTATCGCCTGAGCTTGCATCATACATTTTAGCCTGATAAATTTTAGCATAAAAGGTTAATTCGTATTTTGGATTCATTTTTATCACTTTTCCATAAAGATTTCTGGAGAGGTCATATTTTTTTAATCGTTGATACATTTGCGCCAAAATAAAAGTATATCGTGCTTTTGATTTTTTGCGTTTAGTAAAGCCAATGGCCCTGTTCATATACTTGGCTGCCTGCTCGTAGTTTTCTTGCTTACTATAAAAATCAGCTTGAACCGCCATCAACTCTCCGTTCAATCTATAAGGAAAGCCAGGATCACTCTTTAACATATCAATATATCCTTGTGATTTAGTGAATGCCCCTATTTCATTATAGGTTTTAATAAGCCACAACAGCGCCTCAAATCTTCCATCTTGCTTTTTGTATTCACTAATTACGTATTCAAAAACCTCAACTCCTGCAAAATACTCATGTTTATAAAAATGACTCTGCCCAATCATTAAATAAGTATCATCAATCCAACTGCAAAACTCTTGGCCTTTAATAGACATGCTATGTCTTTGAATAACAAAAGAGGCCTTCTTAAATACCTTTTCCATTGCAGGGGTGGCTGTTTTTGCGTCCTTTTGATCGCCATAGGTATAAACAGGTAATACTTTGCTGTAATCATCCTTGTAGTTATCTTCCATAGCAGTAACAGCATCCTTTAAGGCTTCATTTCCGTTAAAGTATCCGTTAAACTTGGCGTTCAAGTTATGATAATTACGATTAATCCAGGTGTTTTTTTTAGTTGAACACCCAGCAAATAGCAACATCACAAAAGCGCTTAAACCAATTGCAAGTATTGAATATGTAGATTTAAATTTCAATTAGTAAAACTTAATGTAACTGATGGTAACGTGAATAGGCTAAGTTTATTGAAATTAAACAATAAACTTATTTTTAAATGTGTATTGCGCGTTTTGCTGTTGCATCTAAACACGCTTCTTTAAAACTTTCTGTAAAAGTTGGATGTGCATGACTCATGCGCGAAACATCCTCTGCAGACGCTCTAAACTCCATAGCAACAACAGCTTCGGCTATCATATCCGCAGTGCGCGGACCAATCATGTGAACACCTAAAATTTCATCTGTTATAGCATCAGCTAGCACTTTTACAAAACCATCGGTATCCATGCTTGCGCGGGCTCTTCCGCTTGCTTTAAATGGAAAATTTCCTGCTTTGTATTTTATCCCTTTTTCTTTTAATTGCTCTTCGGTATAACCCACCGAAGCCACTTCGGGCCATGTGTAAACTACACCAGGAATTAAATTATAATTGATGTGTGGTTTTTGACCAGCAATTACTTCCGCAACAAATGTTCCTTCTTCCTCTGCTTTATGCGCTAACATGGCTCCACGCACCACATCGCCAATGGCATAAATGCCGGCTACATTCGTTTGCAAGTGCTCGTCAACCTCTACCTTACCTTTTGCATCTAATTTTACGCCTGCTTTGTCTAATCCAAGATTATCTGTGTAGGGCTTTCTTCCGAGCGCAACTAAACAATAATCGCCCTTAAATTCAACGGCTTGTCCTTCTTTATTTTCAGCAGTAACTGTAACTTCTTTAGCAGTGGCTGTGGCGCCTGTTACCTTATGATTTAGATAAAACGCTATTCCTATTTTGCTTAAAGATTTTTGCAGCTCTTTACCAAGTGCTTTGTCCATAGTTGGAATTATGCCATCTGCATATTCTAATACCGAAACTTTACTTCCTAAACGCGCATATACTGAACCTAATTCTAAGCCAATAACTCCACCGCCAACAAGTATTAAATGCTTTGGAACTTCTTTTAACTCTAAAGCTTCAGTTGAGGTAATGATACGTTTTTTATCTATTGTAATTGAAGGCAACGACAAAGGTTTAGAGCCAGTGGCAATAATTGTTTTATCGCTTTCAATAATTGTTTCTCCTTTATCATTTTTAATGGAAATTGTATTTTTTGAAGCAAAGCTTCCGTGCCCATTAAAAACAGTAATTTTATTTTTTTTCATCAAAAAATTAATGCCATCGCAGGTTTGCTTTACAACTTCGCTTTTGCGTTTAATCATTTGCGCCAGGTTAACTTTTACCTCTTTAACATCAATACCATGTGTGGCAAAAGTATGTGTAGCATTATGAAAGTGCTCTGAACTATCTAACAAGGCTTTAGAAGGTATACATCCCACGTTGAGACATGTTCCACCCAACGTGGAATAACGCTCAATTAGTGCTGTTTTAAAACCTAGTTGTGCACATCTAATAGCAGCAACATAGCCACCCGGACCTGATCCTATTACTGTAACATCAAATTTTTCCATCTTATTTATATATTATTTGAATTTGATAAAATAAAACAATCTTTTTTAAACTATTAATCTAAACGCTTCAATTGTATTTCTCTTGGTGGGGCAATTATTAAAGGTACTTTTTCGATATTTACCGAACTGGTATCCAATCCGAATGCTTTTTCTTCTGAAAGGCTAATGTTCTTTAAAAAGAAATATATTTTTAACACCACTTTTTCATAAAAAGGCAGTTCGTTTTCGCTGCTCAAAAACTTCTCCATCACCACAAATCGGAAGTCGCCAATTACATTGTTTTTGTTGAGCGATTCGTAGCGACTAGTGATATCTACTTCCTTGTTTTTAACCATGTCTTGAACCACTTTTCTAAACATTAAATTAATGCGCGGTGCTACACGAAAACCTAATTTAAAGTCAATACGAATCACGTCATCTTTAATAATTTCTGTCACTCTGTATTCCATAGTGTAAGGCTCATCCATTAAATCAACATGCACAAACCAATAAATATCGGCCCGTTTGGGTTGTTTTTGAAGTATGCTATAAATAATTTTAGATTCAATTTCATCTTTACGGTTGGCACTTGTTAAATAAACCAAATGTGTTGCATATTTTGGTATGCTTAAATCTTTGCTTAAGTCAAACATCAAACCCAAATACTCATCAAGCTTAACAAACTCCACATAGCTATTACGAATTCTTCGGGCATCATACCATATCCACATAACAATAATCAAAATAGTTGCTATCGCTAAACTCAGCCAACCGCCATGAGGGAGCTTATCCATGTTTGCAATCAAAAAAGAAAACTCTATTGCAAAATAAGATACGGCAAATCCAATTATATAAATGCTTCTGTATCGTTTTAAAATCATATAATAAATCAGCAAAATGCTGGTCATTAACATTCCAATAATAATTGTTAGACCGTATGCGGCTTCCATATTTTTTGACTCTCTAAAAAACAAAACCACACCAATACAACCAAACATTAATAACCAATTTACCGAAGGTATATACAACTGACCTTTCATATTAGTTGGATAATTAATCTTTACTTTAGGCCAAAGATTCAAACGAATGGCTTCGTTAATTAAGGTAAAAGAACCACTAATTAAAGCCTGACTTGCAACTACAGTTGCAATGGTTGCAATACCAATCCCTATGGGTAAAATTCCTTTTGGAATAATGGCGTAAAAAGGGCTTATTTCTCCTAGTTTATTACCCTCCATGCCTAATAAGCAAGATGCTTGGCCCATATAGTTAAGCATAAGCGCCACCTTCACAAAAATCCAACTTATTCTTATATTTTCTCTTCCACAGTGCCCCAAATCGCTATAAAGTGCTTCTGCTCCAGTAGTGCACAAAAACACAGCTCCCAAAATCCAAAATCCACCTGGGTGAGACGTTAATAAATGAAAGCCATAATAAGGGTTTAAGGCTTTTAATACCTCGGGATTATTTGTTATTGCAGTTACACCCATCGTTGCAATAAAAGCAAACCAAATAAGCATTACAGGACCAAAAAACTGACCTATTGATTTTGTTCCAAATTGCTGAATAAAAAATAAAGCAGCAATAATTCCAATAACAATAGGCATGGTTTGAATACCTGGATAAATTGCTTGTAATCCCTCTACAGCGGAAGAAACAGAAATAGCTGGTGTAATAATACCATCACCCAACAAAGCACTTCCGCCAATAATCGCAGGAATTAACAACCATCGCACCTTTGTTTTTTTAACCAGGGTATATAAAGCGAATATACCTCCCTCTCCTCTGTTGTCTGCTCTCAATGTAAGTACAATATACTTAAGTGTTGTTTGCATGGTCAATGTCCAAAAAATGCAAGAAACGCCTCCTAATACAATGTCTCGATCAATTATACTTGTATCAATAATCGCACGTAAAACATACAAAGGAGAGGTTCCAATATCACCAAATATAATCCCTAATGTTACTAAAACTCCCGCGGTGGTTAGTTTGTGATGATGACTATGGTCTGTGCTCATATTATAAATTGAGGCCGCAAAGGTAAATAAAAAGCAAATCGGGCAGTAATTTTATGGAGCTATTTTTATAGAATTAGCTTTAATCCATCGTATGCTAAAAAAATATTGGAGGGCAATTCTTCTGAAACCTGCTCATAAAGTCCCAATTGATGGCTAATGTGTGTAAAATAAGCTTGCTCAACATCCAGTTCTTGAGCTAAGTCAATTGCCTCCTGAAATGTAAAGTGCGAAATATGTTCTTCTCTCCGAAGTGCGTTTAATACCAATACTTTTGAACCCTTCATTTTTTCCTTTTCCTTTTCGCTTATGCTTTTTGCATCAGTAATATAGGTAAAGTCAGCAATTCTAAATCCTAGTACAGGCATTTTATAATGCATAACTTCAATCGGAATCAGTTTAATGTCTTTTATCTGAAAAGGCGCTAAATCAATTTCATTTAGATTAATAAGAGGTATACCTGGATATTTATCTTCAGCAAAAATATAAGCAAACTCTCTTTTAATTGCAGCCTGAACACGGCTCGTAGCATATACCTCAATATGCTTACCATTAATAAAATTAAAAGCCCTAACATCATCCAAGCCAGCAATATGATCTTTATGTTCGTGGGTAAAAACTACTGCATCCAACTGTTCAACTTGTTCACGCAACATTTGTTGTCTAAAATCAGGGCCAGTATCAATTACAATAGTCGTGGTTGATGTTTCAACCATAATGGAAGAACGCAAACGTTTATCTTTTACATTCGTGCTTGTGCATACCTCACATTTGCAGGCTATCAATGGCACTCCCTGCGATGTTCCTGTGCCTAAAAATGTTATTTTCAAGTATTATAAAATTGCGAAGCTAAGTTACTGAATATTACAAACAACCACTTTTAAAATGTTACTATTTTTATTAATAATTAATTATGCAAAGATAATCACCTCGTGCGCCTAAAAAGATTTATTATCATTGCACTTCATTTCAAAAAACTATGAAAAGAATATTTTTGTTTTTGCTTATTGCCAGCACTTCTATTAAGGCTCAAAATAAAATGCTAAGCATAGAAGATGCGATTTTAAAAGCGCGCACAAGCCTTGCCCCACAAAATTTTAAACAATTAATGTGGATTAAAAACAGCAACGATTATTGTTATATAGGCGCAGATAATAACCTTTACAAGGGTTCCCCTGAAAAAGACAAAGCACAAATTTTACTTAGATTGGTGGAGTTGAATGCTGCCTTGCGTTTGCAAAAAGAAGATACTTTGCTCTCTTTTCCAAACATAACTTGGGAAGATGTAAATAGCTTTATTTTTAAAGCCAACAACAAACGTTGGATGTGGATTACGGCTTTAAAAACATTGGAAAAAAAACCCTTAGAGAACTTTCCAGAAGATGCTGAAAACATAAATAAAGAGAAGAAAAAAGGATTCATTGCTTTCACCAAAAACAACAACTTGTTTCTATGGAATGCTGGTAGAATTTATCCAATATCTAAAGGAGGTAGCGAAAATATTGTTTATGGTCAAAGTGTACATCGCAATGAATTTGGTATTAAAAAAGGCACCTTTTGGAGCAATTCTGGCAATTATTTGGCTTTTTACCGTATGGATCAATCTATGGTTAAAGATTATCCAATTACCGACTATAATGTTAAGCCTGCTGCAGAAAAATTAATAAAATATCCAATGGCTGGCGATAGCAGTCATCATGTTACAATTGGAATTTTTGATCTTAAAAAATTAGAAACTATTTATTTAAAAACACCCGCACCCGCTGATCACTACCTTACCAACATCGCTTTTAGTCCTGATGATAAACATATTTATGTAGCAGAAATTAATCGCAATCAAAACGAAATGAAGCTCAATAGCTACAGTATCTTAACAGGCGATTTTGAAAAAACTATTTTTACAGAAACGGATGAAAAGTATGTTGAGCCTCTTGATGCCATGTCATTTATTCCGAGCAGCCCAAATCAATTTATTTGGCAAAGCAGGCGTGATGGTTGGAATCATTTGTATTGTTACGACACAAATGGTAAACTAATAAAGCAACTCACACAAGGCAATTGGGAGGTAACTAATTTCTTGGGTTTTTCTGAACTGAGCGATAAAATATATTTTGAAGGTACTAAAGAAAGCCCGCTTAACCGCGACCTATACTGTGTTACAATTGCAGATGGAAAAATTACTAAATTAACCTCAGGTGACGGTACACACAAACCCATATTAAGCGAAAACGGTAAATACCTTTTAAATTCATTTTCAAATGTTTCAACGCCAAATACTGTTCAATTAATTAATACTAAAACAAAAAAAACACAAGCGTTGCTTAATGCATCAAACCCGCTTATCGACTATAAAATTGGCGCTGTAAACTTATTTACTATTAATAACAAACAAGGAGATAAACTTTACTGCCGAATGTTTAAACCTGCTGATTTTGATAGCACAAAAAAATATCCCGTAGTTGTTTATTTGTATGGCGGACCACATGCTCAAATGATTACCAATAGCTGGTTAGGTGGGGCTAATTTGTGGTTTCATTACATGGCACAAAAAGGCTATCTGGTGTTTACGCTTGATAACAGAGGTTCTGAAGCCAGAGGCAAAAAATTTGAACAAGCCACTTTCAAACAATTAGGTACAGCCGAAATGGAAGATCAACTAGAAGGAGTAAATTATTTAAAGTCCTTGAATTATGTTGATGCCACGCGCCTTGGTGTGCATGGCTGGAGTTTTGGTGGATTTATGACCACTTCGTTAATGACTCGTTATCCTGATGTATTCAAAGTTGGTGTTGCAGGAGGTCCTGTTATTGATTGGAGTTATTATGAAATTATGTACACCGAGCGCTATATGGATACCCCACAAAGTAATAAAGCGGGTTATGATGCCAATAATTTATTAAACCACGTAGATAAACTAAAAGGTAAATTAATGCTCATTCATGGCACATCTGACGATGTAGTGGTTTGGCAGCATAGTTTACAATTTGTAAAAAAAGCGGTAGAGAAAAGTATTCAATTAGATTATTTCCCATATCCAGGCCATTTACACAATGTTACAGGGAAAGACAGGGTGCATTTAATGCAGAAAATAAGCAATTACTTTTTTGATTATTTGTAAAAGCTTGGTTGTATAACAACCAAAAAAACATCCATTCTGAAAATAAATTAGGGAGGAATGTTTTGTAATTATTCTTTCTGTTTCGAATCCATTATAATGGTCACCGGTCCATCATTTATCAAAGCCACTTTCATATCGGCACCAAAAACGCCACAGGCTACTTTACTGCTAAATTGTGTGAGTATTAATTGATAAAAACGATGATAGTGTTGTTTCGCCAAATCGGGCTTAGCTGCTTTTATGTAAGATGGCCTATTCCCTTTTTTAGTGCTGGCATGCAGCGTAAATTGGCTCACTAAAAGTATCTGCCCTTGTACCTCGTTAATTGACAAATTCATTACACCATCTTTATCGTCAAATATTCTTAAATTAATAATTTTATTGATAAGCCATTCCATATCTTCTTCTGAATCCGCTTCTTCAATACCTAGTAATATTAAAATGCCTTTACCTATTTCTCCAACAATTTCTTGATTTACTTTTACACTTGCCTCAGTAACCCTTTGTAATACAACACGCATAATATTTATTTAAATAATTTGTACTTGCAAAATTACAATAATGTTATTACGAATTACTCCCACCAAAAACAGCATTAAACATATCGCCAAAGCGGTTACCTCGCAATAACATACCCTTGCTTAGTTTTGAATATTCCGACAAAGCATGTAGTGTTAACTCCATGTAAAAATACTGTTCGCTTGCTTTGAGATTGGGGTGCAAATCTTTCACCAATTTTTTCAATCCTTTTACCTCATCCAATGCCTTTTGATATGCAATGTTACTCATGTCAAAAAATAAATCAATAGAATTACCTTCCGAAAACCACTCTAAAACTGAAGCATAAACTTGATCAACAGCTTCCTTTTTCTTGGTTTTTTCTGGTGATGGAAAGTACTTTGGAAAGGTGGTTCTCAATGCTTTTGCAATTAAATGATTGGCCACAATCCATGAGCCTTCTTGCTCTCCTTCATAAACCAACTCCACTTTTCCTGTAATGGCAGGTATAATACCATTAAAATCGGTAACCCTTACTGTAGTTTTTTCATCGCCAGTTAAAATACATCTGCGCTCTGCAGCACTCAATAAATTCTCATAAGCCGAAATACTTAACCTGGCCGAAACTCCACTTTTTGAATCAATATACTCACTTGCTCTGGCTTCAAATCCAACTTGCTCTATAAGCTCTGCCGCCAAATCTGGCACTTCAACATGCGCCTCTGTTTGATTGCGTTTTGCTTCTTGCTTGGTAATCACTGCTGCCATTTTCACATCTTTAGGGTAGTGCGTTAAAATCTGACTCCCAATTCTATCCTTTAGAGGCGTTACTATTGAACCACGGTTGGTATAATCTTCAGGATTTGCTGTAAATACAAACTGAATATCTAAAGGCATACGCAATTTAAATCCTCTAATTTGAACATCGCCTTCTTGCAAAATATTAAACAACGCCACTTGTATGCGCGCTTGTAAATCGGGCAATTCATTAATTACAAAAATACAACGATTGCTTCTTGGAATAATACCAAAATGTATCACACGATCATCAGCAAAACTCAACTTTAAATTGGCCGCTTTAATAGGATCTACATCTCCAATTAAATCTGCCACAGAAACATCTGGCGTAGCCAATTTTTCGGCATATCTATCGTTTCTGTGCAACCAACTTATTGGCGTTTTATCTCCTTGTTCAGCAATTAAGTCAAGTGCATATCTAGATATCGGTTGTAAAGGATCATCATTAAGCTCTGCGCCTGCCACAACAGGAACATATTCATCTAATAAATTAATCATCAACCGAGCAATTCTTGTTTTTGCCTGACCTCTTAACCCCAATAAATTTATGTTATGTTTTGATAATATGGCGCGCTCTAAATCCGGAATAACGGTATCTTCATACCCATAAATACCTTCAAAAACAGTTTCCTTGTTCTTTAATTTTTTAATTAAGTTTTGGCGCAATTCATCCTTAATACTTTTGTATATATAACCGCTTTTTTTGAGCGATCCAAGCGTTTTAATTTCAGTTAAATACATAAATTATTTTTCGTCTGTTTAAATTTCTAATCAAAGAAACATTATTTTAACTAAATAGTTGCAAAACTTGCACAACAAAACTGTAAACCAATAATCACTTATTTAATTAATTAATTTTTTTAGAACTTTCAAAGCATGTTTTTGTTTGATTTTTGTGAACTTTTGTTTAACAATTATTATTGATAATCACATTTTTAAACTTTAGTTTGCAACTGCTTTTGTGTTTTTCAAAGTTTAATTTAAAAGCTACAAAATTATTCATGGGTCCTATCAATCAAATTCATCAACTATTCCGTAAAGCTTTTCATTTGGGCGATATGGAGCAATTGCTATTTGATTCAGTAGATTTCTCGCCAAATGATTTAAATGATTACGATAAGCTTTTATTATTGCTTAACGGCAGCTCCAATCATCACCAGTTAAATTACTTTATAAAGGAGGTAACGCTTGAAGAACTGAATATCTTACAGTCTAACAGCGACTTCCCTTTTTTAAATATCTGCTCTAATGGTAAAGATATATTTCCTTGCTTTTTTGAAATTGGTAAAGGTATTGAAAGGGCAAAGATTTTAACATCAATAAGCCAAGAAGATGAATTTGAAAACCAAGCGCTAAACCTTACGCTATTTAAATCACAGGAAAGTGAAAAATATATCATTATAACCGGTTATCCACTACAAAACATAGCTTCTAATCCAAACTCAAGATATAAAGTATTGTCTCGTTTTTTAAAACTATTAAAACACGAAAAAAGAGAAATTGGCTATGTATATCTTTATGCATCAATTGCTGGTTTAATAAGTTTGTCTCTTCCATTGGGCATTCAAAGCATTATTGGTTTTGTTTCAAGCGGACAAGTAACCACTTCACTGGTTGTGCTCATTATTTTTATTATCCTTGGAATATTAATAACAGGATTTCTTCAAATTGCACAAATTAGTATCGTTGAGCACATTCAACAAAGACTATTTGCTCGAACAGCATTTGATTTTGCCTACAGAATACCAAAACTAAATATAGAACTACAGCGTGGAAAAGATGCACCCGAATTAATTAATCGCTTTTTTGATGTTGTTACCTTGCAAAAAGGTTTCGCAAAAATTTTACTCGACTTTTCTGCCGCTACATTGCAAATTGTTTTAGGCTTAGTTTTGCTTTCTTTTTACCACCCCTATTTTATATTTTTTGGTGTGCTACTTATTGTGGTGTTGTTAACTACACTTTTGGTTACGGGTCCTTTGGGCTTAAGTTCTAGTTTAAAAGAATCTAAATATAAATATAACCTAGCCCACTGGTTCGAAGAAATTGCCCGCTCGCTTGGTACTTTTAAGCTTGCCAGTTATTCAAATATTCCGCAAGAAAAAACAGACTATTATACCGGAAATTACCTATTTGCAAGATCTAAACATTTTAAAATTTTAGTAACTCAATATATCAGCTTTGTAATTTTTAAAACATTAATTACTGCAGTATTGCTAATTATTGGCTGCTATCTCGTAGTAAACAAAGAAATAAACATTGGACAGCTAGTTGCCTCCGAAATTGTAATTATTTTAATTATGAATGCGGTAGAAAAAGTGGTAATTAATTTAGATAGTGTTTATGATGTATTAACATCACTCGAAAAACTTGGTCAAATAAACGATTTACCAATACAAACAATTTCAAAAGGACTTACACCCGACCAACAAGAAAACAAAGGTTTAAATCTTAAAGTAGCCAATTTAAGCTATAGTTTTAATGATGAAAAAAATCCTATACTTAATGATATTAACTTTTCAATTGAGTCTGGCGAGTTGTTTTGCATCTGTGGGAAAAATGGCAGTGGAAAAAGCACTCTAATCAACATTATCAATGGTCTTTTTATAAACTACCAAGGCACCATTAGCATTGGCAATTTTTCTT
>Ga0247832_1003224_pt1 | contig 22802 bp, 19 predicted proteins | sample LaCruzMarch2015__10_FD_192407 | JGI IMG/M metagenome (GOLD analysis project Ga0247832, IMG submission 192407) | Freshwater microbial communities from meromictic Lake La Cruz, Castile-La Mancha, Spain - LaCruzMarch2015_4m | ecosystem: Environmental > Aquatic > Freshwater > Lake | place: Spain... | reverse complement strand
CCAATTTTTACTCCGCCTTTTTTAAAAACTTTGTAAGGAATTGTTTCGTCTTTTAAAATAGTTTTGGAAAAATCATAATTTGAACATAAAAAAGGAAAATTCGCATGTTTTTTAGCATTTAAAAATCCATCTAAACCAATGTCAAAGTCGTGATTTCCCATTGTTGCCGCATCATATCCCATTTTTGACATCAATTTCAATTCTAATTCACCATTATAGGTATTGAAATAAGGGGTTCCTTGGAAAATATCGCCTGAATCGAGCAAAAGAACATGTTCATTTTCCGCTCTAATTTGTTGAATTAAGGAAAAACGTTTTGCGACGCCTCCCATTTCTGGAAATTTTGGGTGATTTAAAGGAAATGCTTCTATGTTGGAATGTGTATCGTTCGTATGAAGGATAACTATTTTATTTTTTTTAGAATTCGAAAACGTTGAAGATGCTAATGCGTTTGAAATCAAGAATCCACTTGTTCCAAAAGCTATTTTCTTTGCGAAATTTCTTCTGTTCATCTAGTTTTACTTAAAAATCGTTGAAGTATAAATTTTCCATTTCGCAAGTCGGTATTTTATGGAAACACCTAAAACGCCAATACCATATTCAACAGATCGTTTGAAATTTATAGATGAAGCTTCTTCAAAATACTTAGTAGGACAAGTAACTTCACCAATTTCAAATCCTGCATAAAATATCTGACCAAGCATTTGATTGTCAAAAACGAAATCATCTGAATTAACTTGGATATTTATTTTCTCAAAGATTTCTTTTGAAAATGCACGATAACCCGAGTGATATTCGGATAACTTTTGACCCATTAATAAATTTTGACTGAATGTTAAAGCGCGATTGGCAATGTATTTATAAAGTGGCATTCCACCTTTCAAAGCGCCGTTTCCTAAAATACGTGAAGCGAGGACAACAGGATAAACATCGTAGGCAATAATTCCTGAAATTGCGTGAATTAATGTTGGAGTGTATTGATAATCAGGGTGCAACATGATAATAATATCCATTTCTAACTCCAATGCTTTCGCATAACACGTTTTTTGATTTCCGCCGTATCCTTTGTTTTTTTCGTGACGAATAATGTGTTTTATTCCCAATCGTTCTGCAACTTCAGAGGTGTTGTCTTTGCTGTTGTCATCCACTAAAATAATTTCATCAATAATGTCAAATGGAATTTCTGAATACGTTTTTTCTAAGGTTGAAGCAGCATTATAAGCTGGTAATACAATTCCTATTTTTTTTCCGTTTAACATGATTTTATTTAAGGTTAATAAAAACGATTGATTACAAAATTAGATTTATTATGTTAAAACTATTCATTTTACTTAAAATCAATTTCTTTTTTGAATGATTGCAGCTCTCAAATCGTCGCTAATTATTCCTGTTGGATTTTTTTTCAAGGCTGACTTTATCCCTTTTGGTGAGCGCATTTCAAAGAGAAAAACATGTCGATTAATATTTCTTATTGAGTTAACTTGTTCTGAATTTATTTTAGAGTTTCTTATCACAATTCCTTGAATAAGAGAATCTTGTGTTAAAATATTTTTACCGATTTCAAAATTATCGTTTGCAAAAAGAACATTAAAATCAGTTTTAAAATCAGCTAAAAAGCTTTCATTTGGAATGATTAGGTAAACATTTTCTTTGTTTTCAAAATTTAATAATTTGAGTACATTTTTTATATCACTTGTCGAAGCATAATTTTCACTACAAGCATTCCAAAACTTAATATCCAAAAAAATGATTTTATCGGCAAATTTGTCAAAGTCAATTTCAGCTAGTTTTCTCAACTTTTCTTTATGCAAACTTGAATAGTGAATATTTTCTAATTCCGTCGTTTTTTTTTCAGCAATACAACCTGTCGCATTGGTAGTTTTATTTAAGGTTTCATCGTGAAATAGCCATAAAACGCCATCTAAATCTTGTTGAATATCTATTTCGACACCATTTGACCCAGTAATATTTAAAGCAAGTTCAATTGCTTCTTTGGAATTGTTGTGGTAAATGGAGTTGCTCATTTCCAATCCCATTCCAGCATGACCAACAAGTTGAATTGTGTTATAATTTTCATTTTTCTGACACGAAAAAAGCAGCAAAAGCAGTAAGGCTATTTTTTTAATTAAGCACATAATAAAGTCCGATTGAAAACTGGAAATTCAATGAAAAAAGGTTTTGACGATTGTTTAATTGATCTTTGAATGATTCCAAATAAGGACCTGCACTCAATGAATGATTGAATCGAATTTTTTCACCAACTATAAATTCGTATCCGATTAACAAATCTGAGAAGGAATGGAACTTTTCTATGCGCTGAAAACCTGAATTGATACAAAGCATTGGTCCGAAATTATAAATTCTTTTTTTTTCAATGTGATTTAATGGAAGCAAGAAATAGGCACTTCTTAAATTTAACTGCGGATAAAAATTTCGTTGGAAAAAACTTGATTTTATTCCTAAGTTGATTCCTGAATTAAACGAGAATCTATTGTTAATTAATTTGTAATTTATTCCTTGAAAAATCTCATTATTCCTAATACCAAGGCTTATTGTAGTTCCAATTTGATGAGTTGATTTTTTTGATTGCTCTTCTTGAGCATACGTTTGAAAATACGAAAAGATGAAAATTATTAAAATGCTCCTCATGACTTTCAGCCAAATTTCGGACATTTTTTGCAAGGTTCGCCTTTGGATTTGTATTTTTTACAGCATTTTTTCTTTTTCTCACAAACACAATTCTCACAAGTAAGCTGAGGTAGAGAAATTTCAGAAAAATGTAGATTGCGTTTCATTATTTAGAATAGTTCTAAACAAAATTACTGTTAATTATTTATATACCACTTATTTTGTTACTATTTTTTTGAATTGCCAAATTTAGAATTTTCGTTAATTGCTAAAGTTGAATCAAAGTTTGAAGCACTTCATCAATCACTAAAGCCATTCTATTTAAATCAAGTGTTTCTAATTTATCTGTTTTTTGATGGTAGTTGAAGTTTCTGTAAAACGAGGTGTCTGTAATCATTAATGCACTAATTCCGAAATGCCAATAATTTCGATGGTCAGAAAAGTCGATTCCAGGTAAAATTCTTGGCGCTTTAAATTTCTTCGTTTTAATAGTTGATTTTTTTTGCATTTTGTTACTAAATTTTCTTGCAAATTTTCCTGCATACACCTTATTTACAAGAGTGATATAGTTCCCTTTTCCACCGTAAATTAGTTTTAAAATTCCTAAAGGGTAGGTTTGTGATTTTTTCTCATCTTTAAAATACGCAATCATTTCCAATGAAATCATTCCATAAATTTCAGCTTTTTTATCTATCAATGATTTAGCATGGATATAACTCCCCATATATTCAGTTCTGAAATAGGGTGGTTCTTCCAATGTGTATGCAACTAAATCAATTCTGTAATTTAGTTTTACCCCTTTGAGTTGTCGAGCAAGTTCCAGTAAACCTATTACTCCACTTGCATTATCATCAGCTCCTTCTTGGTCTCCGCAAACATCATAGTGAGCACCAACAATAATTCGTTTAATGTTTTCTGTTCCAAATGAACAAATAACATTTTTGTAAACTATTCCATTTACCTCAAATTTTTGGTAAGAAACACTATCTGAATATTTTAAAAAATCAGTGTGAATGTATTTTGCAGTTTCATTTAATTGTTCAATATTTTGGTAATTGCGGTAGTTTTTTGTCTTTGTAATCGCATTAAAATGGTTTTTAATTAAAATAGAATCACTTTTTTGAGCCAGAGATAAAGTGAAAATCATTGTAAATAGGAGGGATGTTAAAAGTTGAAAATTGTTTTTCATATTATTTTGCTAGAAGTTTATTTAACAAAAATTATTGCATTCTTTTTTGTTCCGCACTAATTTGAATCGTTTTCTCAAGCCTAGAAATACGTGTTTTTTCTTGTTTTGCTGTCATTATCCAATGAATCATTACTTTTTTATAAGATGGTGCTTGTGCATTAAAGAAATCCCAAGCTTTTGAATTTTGTTGGAATTTTTTTTCAAACTCTTCTGTTAAAATTTCAGGCTCTTTTTCGTGAGAATAAATATTAGATTTAGCATCTGTTCGGTAACTATAAGCAAGATGTCCTGCATCAGTCATTAAGCCGTTCTCAGATAATTGCTTCATTTTTTCAATATTTACGGCACTCCAAATACTGGTTTTTTTCCTTGGAGTAAAACGGATTGCATAGGAATTTTCGTTTATTGATTTCCGAACACCATCAATCCAACCAAAACAGAGTGCTTGATCTACTGATTCAGACCAAGTCATCGACTTTTCCCCACTTTTTACCTTATAAAAACCAACAAGTATTTCTTTTTCAAGGGCGTGGTTTTCTTGCAACCAGTTTCTAAAATCATCTTGAGTTGGAAAAAAAGTAGGATTCATAAATAGATTTTTAAATTGTTTTTATTTCGCTATGAATCACTTATTTGAATTCTTCTAAACGCTTTGTTAGTTCTTCGATAAATGCTAATTCGTTTTCAGGAGAAATTAATAGTTCATCGTATTTGTTGTAATACACAATTAAGCCTTTGTAAGCTGTGTTTATTTTCCAGCCTGCATATAAACCTGTTTGTTTTTCAACTTTTCGTATTAAGTAAAAAGGAATTTTTTTCTTCCAGTAGAAAGTTTTGCAAATTAATTCAGTATCAGAAATAATGAATTTTGTTGTTAGGGCAGAAGCAATAAAGAAAAAAAGAATAGTGATTTGAATGATTAAAATGAAGTAAAATCCAAAAGAATCTTTTTCAAAATCGATATTGAAAAGGACAAAACTAAAAAGTAAAAAAACAAAAACAACAACTAATTTGTAAAACAAATCAACTCTTGTTTTGAATATCATACTATTTAATTTACCAAGTAAATAAAGGTCTATCGGACATAAATTGATTTACTTCAGCTTTAATTTTTTGAATTTCAGACTCATTATCTTTATTCATTAAAGCGCGGTCGATTAAATTCACAATCGTAAGAATATCATCTTCTTTAATTCCACGAGAAGTAATTGCAGGCGTACCAATTCTAATTCCTGATGTCACAAAAGGTGATTCAGTATCAAATGGAACCATGTTTTTGTTCACAGTTATATCCGCTTTCACAAGTGTGTTTTCAGCATCTTTTCCAGTAATTCCCTTTGAACGTAAATCAATCAACATGCTGTGATTAGCTGTTCCTCCTGAAATAATAGTATATCCAAGTTCGATGAACAATTTTGCCATTGTGGCAGCATTGGTTTGAACTTGCTTCATATAAACTTTAAATTCGGGACTTAATGCTTCTCCAAACGCAACCGCTTTTGCTGCAATAACATGTTCTAAAGGGCCACCTTGAATTCCTGGAAAAACAGCTGCATCCAATAAAGCTGCCATTGATTTTGGATTTCCGTTGTTCCATTTTAAACCAAATGGATTATCGAAATTGTGTCGCATCATTATGATTCCACCTCTAGGACCTCTCAACGTTTTATGTGTTGTTGAAGTAACAATGTGACAATATTCTAATGGATCATTTAAAATTCCAGCTGCTATTAGCCCTGCTGGGTGAGAAATATCAGCCAATAATAAAGCTCCAATTTCGTCAGCAACTTTACGGATGCGAGCATAATCCCAATCTCTTGAATAAGCTGAGGCACCGCAAATAATCATTTTTGGACGTTCTCTTAAAGCTACTTCCTCAAGAATGTCATAATCAACTAAACCTGTTTCTTTGTTTACACCGTAGAAAAAAGGTTTATATAATTTTCCTGAGAAGTTTACAGGAGAACCATGTGTTAAATGTCCACCATGAGATAAATCAAAGCCTAAAATTTTATCTCCCGGTTGAAGACAAGCTAAAAAAACAGCTGCGTTTGCTTGTGCTCCAGAATGTGGTTGAACGTTTGCCCAAGTGGCTCCAAATAATTTACATAAACGGTCAATAGCAAGTTGTTCAACTTTATCAACAACTTCGCAACCGCCATAATATCGTTTTCCAGGAAGTCCTTCTGCATACTTATTTGTTAGGACACTTCCTGCAGCTAACATAACTTGCTCGCTTACAAAGTTTTCAGATGCAATTAATTCAATTCCATGAGTTTGTCTTGCTTTTTCTTGTTCAATTAGATTGAAAACTTCAAGGTCTTTTATCATTTTAAGAATGCATTTGAGTTGCGTAATTAATTTGATATATTTTTTCTAGCCCATCTTTTAGTGACATCAATGGTTTGAATCCAGTTAATTCATGTAATTTTTCAGAACTACCAATTCTTCTAGCAACTTCGTAACCGTTAAGTTCGTGCGCATTTTCAACAAATTTTATTTCTGAAGTGGAATTAGTAACTTCTTTTATTTCTTTTGCTAAATCAGCAACACACCATTCTGCTTCGTTTGCGATATTAACAATGTTCCATCCTTTTGTGTTCATCAGGCGGATACATGCTTCAACAGTGTCATCGATATAGGTGAAATCTCTAGTTTGTTTTCCATTACCATAAACTGTAATATCCTCTCCGGCGATAGCTTGTTCAAAAAAACGAGGAACTACCATTCTATTATCCTGATTATGTCCATAAACATTGAAGAAACGAACTGAAACAGAATTTAACCCTTTTTCATCAAAATTTGATTTCAAATAAAGTTCATTGTATCTTTTTGCCATCGCATAAGATGTGTGGGGATCAACTAACATTTTTTCAGTTAAAACATCATCAACGATTTCTGTAGAACTGTAAATACCACTTGTAGAAGCATAAAGAAGATTATTTATGCCATTTGTGTAACATGCATTAATAACATTTCTAGTACCTATTACTTCTACATCCATTGTTTCAACAGGACTTTCAGCAACAACATCAACACCTAAAACGGCAGCTAAATGAAAAATGAAGCCACAACCTTCACTTGCTTTATTTACAATTTCTTGGTTTCGAACATCATCTTCATAAAAAGTGATTTTAGACATCGTTTCATCGTCTATTTTATTTCCTCTTAAGAGTGAATCTAGAACTACAACTTCGTGTCCGTATTCTAACAATCTTTTGGTTAAGTTGCTTCCTATAAAACCAGCTCCACCAGTAACTAATATTTTCATATTTTGATAAATAATTTGAAAATTTATAATTTTCCACAAATATCATAATAAATATTCACTTTTCACAAAATTTAAGTTTTCAAGCCATGTTATGTTTAAGTTAAAAATTAGTTTTTTTAAATTGAGCTAAGAGAGTTTATAGTTTCAATAGTTACTTTATTTTCGATAACTATAATATTAAACTTCGTGCGACTACAATCAAAAGTTTTTCTACTTTTGGCAAAAATCAAAATTTATGAATATAAAAGGTATTATTGCTATTTCAGGTCGTCCTGGTCTTTTTAAAGTTGTTGCGCAAAGTAAAAATAGTGTAATCGTAGAATCAATGATTGACAAAAAACGATTTCCTGCTTATGCTTCAGAAAAAATATCAACTTTAGAAGACATTAGCATTTTTACTTATGATGATGATGTTAAATTGCTGGATGTTTTTAAATCAATTTTTGAAAAATATGAAGGCGGAACTTGCATTTCTCACAAATCTGACGCAGTAGAATTATCAAAAACATTAATTGAAATATTACCAAATTATGACCAAGAAAGGGTTTATCCTTCTGATGTGAAAAAAATATTTCAATGGTATAATTTATTACACAGTGAAGGTTTAATGACAGTTGAGGAAGAGGAAACAACAGTTGTTGAAGAGTCAGAAAAACCAGTTAAAGAAGCTAAACCTAAAAAAGAAGAAGCAAAAAAAACAAATACAACAGCTTCAACTAAGTCAGTTAAACCAGCAAATGTTAAAAAATCTGCACCTGTAAAAACTGGAGTTTCAAGAGGAAAATAAGTTATAAATCCTAAAAAAACTTACAACTAAAAATCGCTGTATCGTCCTCTAAAGTTAGGTTTCCGCACCATTCATCGAGTTTAGAGAAAATGATTGAATTCGAATCAATTCATTATCATTTAATCAAAATAGTATTATTAAAATCATGTTTTTGATTATAATTTATTTTTGCATATATGATAATTTATATTTAAAATTGCAAAATAAACTTTACTTATGTCAAAATGGGATGATAAGGCAAAACGTCTTTTGAAATCGGAATTAATTAAACGAGGGATATCAAACTCTGAATTAGTGTTTCTTTTAAATGAAATAGGTATTGAAGAAACGAAAGCCAGTATTGATAGTAAAATTAGCAGGGGAAGTTTTAGTGCTACCTTTTTATTACAATGTTTAACAGTAATTGGATGCTATAAAATTGAATTTGAAAATTATGAAAATCAAATTTTTATAGCAGCTGAACCAAATCAACCCTATAACAAGCTTTAAAATGAAAAATAACTCAATTAAATTTATAGATCTTTTTGCAGGATTAGGAGGTATCCGTTTAGGCTTTGAAAAAGCTTTTAAAGAAGTTGGAGTGGAAACAGAATGCGTTATGACTTCAGAAATAAAACCATATGCAGTAAAAACATTGAAACATAATTTTGGTCAAGATTTTTTAGTTGGAGATATTTATGATATTCCAAATGAATTTATACCTGAATTTGATTTTTTACTTGGTGGTTTTCCTTGTCAACCATTTAGTTCAGGTGGAAAAAGACATGGGTTTTTAGATACAAGAGGAACTTTATTTTTTGAAATTGAACGAATTCTTAGAGCAAAAAAACCATACGGATTCATTTTAGAGAATGTCGAAGGCTTAGTAAAACATGATTTAGAAAATAAAAATGATTCAATTGGTAGAACATTAAACACTATTCTTCATGCTTTAGAGAATGATTTAGGGTACAAAACAAGTTGGAAAGTTTTTGATAGTTTAGATTTTGGTCTTCCACAATCGAGAAAAAGAATTTTTATTGTCGGAACAAAAGATGAGTATATTGATTTATCTGGAAATGAGCCCATTTTTAATTCATTAGATAGCGTTTTACAAAAAGGTTTACCTACAATGAAATCTGAATTTATTGATAAATTACTTACCCATTTTACTTTAGAAGATTTATATGGAAAATCAATAAAGGATAAAAGAGGAGGGGAAAATAATATCCATAGTTGGGATATAGAAATTAAAGGTAGTGTTTCTAAAAAACAAGCTGAAATATTAAACCAACTTTTTAGACAAAGAAGAAAAAAACAATGGGCTGAGGAAATTGGTATAGATTGGATGGATGGTATGGCGTTAACAGTTAATCAAATAAATACATTTATTGATTTACCTCAAGATGAATTAAGTGAATTGCTAGATGATTTAACTCAAAAAGGTTATTTAAAATTTGAACATCCTAAAAAATTAGTTAAGCTTAAAATAGAAAATGGTGAAACTACTAATCGAGAATATGATGAAAGTAAACCAAAAGGATATAATATTGTTACAGGGAAATTAAGTTTTGAAATTAACAAAGTTTTAGACCCAAAAAATATTGCCCCTACTTTGGTTGCTACTGATGTTTCGAGACTTGCTGTCCCAGATGGAAATGGTTTAAGAAGATTAACAATTAGAGAAGGATTAAGACTTTTTGGTTATCCTGAATGGTATGAAATCCCTACTAAAGAAGCAGATGCATTTGATTTACTTGGTAACACAGTTGCTGTTCCTGTTGTTGAATTTGTAGCCGGAAAACTAGCTGAGGTTTATGTTAACGAACTTGTAGTTTAACACCAGTATGCTCTTCATAATTTTTTAAAACTTTTTGTAACCAATGCCCATTTGTATGACGTGTTTGTGGATATTGATATCTAGTTTCGTTTAATGCAGATAAAAACTCTTCAAGTGAATTAAATGGTTTAAAAGTTGAACGTACTGAATACCAAGTGCTCGGTCTAATGTTGTAAATAACGCTTTTCTTCTCTTGCACTTTTAAAGGATACGTTCCACTAGGACAAGCTAGTTGCCAAATCTTTTTTATCCAAACATCTTTTATTGTCAATTCACTTCCTTTCATCTGATATGCAAAAATCAAATAGTCAGAATCTAAGCGATAGGAAGAATTTAAAAGAGAATTACAATAGGAATCAAAATTTGCTAAATCAAATCCTGGTCCTCTATCCCAATCAAATGACTTAACTTCTAATAAGCCGATTTTTTTATTGTATTTGTCCAAGTAAAAATCAGGAAATACTTGTGAGTTTGCATTTTCTTCAAAATCAACACCTTCTTTCATTAACCAAGCTTTGAGCCATTCTTGAAGTAAGTTTCCAACTGAATCTTTTGTTTCTATTGAAATTGTAAGGTCTTTTAGAGAAAAATTAATTATTCCTTTTTCACCAATGATTTTATATTCATTAACCAATTTATGATGTAATTCTTGACCTGATAATTTCATTTAATTATAGTATTATTATTTTCAAAGTTATCATTTTTAATAACCTCTCCTAAAAAAACTTACAACTAAAAATCGCTGTATCGTCCACAAAAGTTAGGTTTCCGCGCCATTCATCGAGTTTGGAGAAGATGATATTGTTCATGTCTTCCATCTTTAACGGTGAGTAGGCTTGTGCATTTTTCACCAAACGCTCGATTCCAAATTGTTCGCCTTCTGCGTTTTCAAGTTCAACGACACCGTCTGTAAAAAGCACAAAAGTCGTGTTTGGATTCAAGACCATTTTTCCAACGTTTACATAAGGCAATTCATCGAGCATTCCTAAGCCAATGCAACCATCTTTGAGCATCGTCACTTTTCTACCATTCAATAAAAACGGATGATTGTGACCTGCATTGACGTAGTTCATTTTGCGTGTATGAGCGTTGTAATGAGCAATAAAGAAAGTAATAAATTTTTCGCCTTTAGCACTTCGCATCACGATTTTATTCAATTCTTCCAGTAAGAAAGGCATTTCGAATCGTTGGTATTTAAAGAGCGTGCGAATTGTTGCTTGAAAATTTGCCATTAGCAATGCTGCGCTAATTCCTTTTCCGGAAACGTCCGCAATGCAAATAATGTATTCTTCGTCGCCCAAAGGAATAAAATCGTAGTAATCTCCACCCACAGCGTGACGAGGAATATACTTCGCGGATAAATCCATTTTGCGGTTGGAAGGTAAATCAGAAGGGAACAATAATTTTTGCATTTCTGAAGCAACTTCTAATTCCTTCGAGATGCGTTCCTTGATCATACTTTGCTTGAACAAACGTCGATTTTCAACAGCTACGGCAATGATATTACACAAAGTTTGAGCAAAATTAAAATGACTTGCTTCTAAATAATCGGTATTTCCAAGTGTTGAAATCAATAAATAAGCTAAGGGTTTCTCTTGGTGATAAACTGGAATTACAGCTTGAAATTCTTTCAAAACCATTGAATTTGAAGACTCCACCAAGGTAATTTCCTTAAATCGAACCAATTGTTGGTCAACGAGTTGTAAATCAATTTTTCCTTTGTAGCCAGATTTCGCTAAAACTTGCCAATCTTCTTGATATAAAAACAGAACGAACTTTGAAAAACCAAGCTGCTCTTTGAGAATGAAGGAGAAAATTTTAATGAGTTGTTCAATCGATAAATTAGAATTGATGGCATTCGTAATCTCCAACAAAGACTGTAATTTCGTGTCTTTGATGTCGGGATTAAGAATAGTTCGATATTGAATAATCACTTTTTGCCTTTTATAAATTCTGGTAACATTTTTATAGCTGCCAATTCTTTAAATTTATCTCTCACTTCTCCGCAAGGACTTCCGAAATACGTTTTTCCGCCTTCTAAATCTTTTGAAATACCTGACTGCGCCAAAACAATTACTCCATCACCTATGGTTACATTACTTGCGCAACCAACTTGACCCCAAAGAATTACATCGTTTCCTACGCGAACACAACCAGCTAAACCTACGCCAGCAGCCATCAAACAATTTTCGCCAACAACCGTATCGTGACCAATGTGCACTTGATTGTCTAGTTTCGTGCCTTTTCCTATTTTCGTGATTCCAGAAACACCTGCGTCAATCGTACAAAGCGCGCCAATTTCAACATTGTCTTCAATCTTAACGCCACCACACGTATGCATTCGCTCGTAGCCTTCGGGTTTCTTTTTGTAATAAAACGCAAAATGACCAATGACTGTATTGGCACCAATTATAACATCGTCGCCAATTTCTGTGTTGTCTAAAATAGAAACGCCTGAATATAGTCTTGCATTTTTTCCAATTCTCACATTTTTTCCAATAAATACATTTGGATAAATAATTGCAGACTCATCAATGAATTGAAGATCTTGGTTATTTGGTGCACTCAAAGGCGCAAAATGTTGTGTTAAACAATTATAACTATCGAACGGTTTTTCAGAAATTAGTAAGCCTTTTCCTGGAGGACAATCCACAATTTTATCAATAATGATGGTTGTTGCCGCTGAATTTAGAGCTTTATCATAATATTTTGGATGGTCTACGAAAACTAAATCACCTGCTTCAACCATGTGAATTTCGTTGATTCCTGTTACTAAATGCGAGGGATTTCCAACGAATTCACAAGCTAACAACTCACTGATTTCTTTTAGGGTAAAGGCTTTGGGTAACTTCATAACAGTATTCGTAAAATCAAAAATAAGCATTGAAAACACAAATAATCAGTAGTTTCGTTGGAGTTATCACCTTAGAAATGTTCAAATTGTTCAAAAAATAGATTAGAAAAAATAAAAACGCTTGTGTTTTAAAAAGATTTGTCTAAATTTGCAATCCATTTTTAGCACATAAAATACATTTAAAATGAAAAACGATATACACCCATCTGATTATAGACTAGTTGTTTTTAAAGACATGTCTAATGAATATGCATTTCTTTGCCCTTCATGTACAACAACAAAAGAAACAATCACTTGGGAAGACGGAAACGAATATCCTTTAGTGAAATTGGATATATCTCACAAATCTCACCCGTTCTTTACAGGTATTGCACAGTTCGTGGATACTGCAGGACGTATTGACAAGTTCAAAAACCGTTATGGTCGTCACATGAAATAATTAATTTCATCAAAATATTAAAAGCCTTTTCGAAATTCGGGAAGGCTTTTTTGTTTGGCTGAGATTTTGTTTTTGATTTTATTAGTAATTTATAAGTCACCTTCATTTTATAAGTCATCCTCCTCATTCGACGCGGCGAACTCCTTCAAAGGAGGAAGCTTTAATCTCACTTCGGAAGAAATTCTTGATTTGAGTTAAAATCTATCTCTTTTCCAACAGTTTAATGCTCACCCAAGATCCAGTTTCTCCCCTTGAGGGGAGATTAAGAGGGGTGACCATTATTGATTAAAGGGTGGTGACCATTTTCAAATTTTCAAATTATTTCATTTTCAAATTAGAATTTCACAACCTTCCTCTTTTCCTTCAAACTCTCATTCTCTACCTGCAAAAAATACTCCCCAGCCGCAAGTGCGCTGATATCCAACGGAAAACTCTCCGTGTTTTTAGGTATTGAAAGTTTGCGAACCAAACGCCCTCGTGCATCAATAATCAGCAATTGACTATCGTTAATAAGTGCGCTGAATTGAAGCGTTAAATTGCCACCCGTAGGCGAAGGATAAACCAACCACGAAAAAGATGTTGGCGGTGGCGCGACCGTATCTTGCGGAATGGTAACGAAAACCGTAACGCTATCCACCAAATCGACAATACAAGGAACAGTTTCTGAAGTATCGATGAGCCCAAAATAATACGTAGTTGTAACTTCTGGCGTGGCGATGGGGTTGAGGATTGTGGTATCACTTAAACCTGCGCTTGGCCACCAACGATAGACCAAATCGTTCCAACAACCCTCACAACTCGCTTGTAAAGGTATATTCTCTCCCAAGGTATCAATCTCACCACCCAAGCCTGCTGAAATTTCTGGGAGTTCATAGACACCGAAATCGTCGAAGTAGTAGTAGGCGTAACCACAGTTTAGGGGATCAATACAATTATCATTCACTATTTGAAAATCATCAAAACAACCAACTGTCATAAAATTTTCACCTCCTTTAGCACTATAAATCCCTTTTACTAAAGTCCAATCTGTTGTATCTGAAATAATATTTAGATTGTTAATTCCATCGTTTAAATTTAACTTCATCCATCCATTTAATTGAGTAACAGTGTCATTTGTAAACCTAGCTTGTATACAATTAGTTGCAATCCAATTGAATTCATCTGCCAATGAAACAAAAAAGGATGTACAGTATTTTTTGTTTTCAAGTTTTGAATTTAATTTTACTTCAATATATTCTCTTCCATCATTTGATTGAATGAAATAAAGACCAATTCCTGCATAACCAATACCAGAATTAGGGTATTGAAACCCAGCTACATTTTTTGGAATAGCATCACTACAATAGTGAAAAAAATCAGAACTTCCACAATCACAGTAATTATACAACCATGTACATATTGCAGGTTGAAACCAAGGTATTGCATAACAAATTTGATCAGTCCCTGAATAATTTGGTAATCCTTCTTTGTAAGGACAAGTATCATAAATTTCAAAACTAGGATTAGGTATTATATTAATTGGCTGTGCAAAACACAGCCAATTAAGATTTATAAGAATTAGGAAATATTTTATTCTCTTCATTATTTAACTATCAATTTCTCGACAAATTTTGTGTTATCATTTATTGCTAGCTCAAAAAAGTAAATACCCTTAGCATAGTTATTAACATTTAACGATCCTTTATTTGAGGAAAAATTTACAATCCATGTTTCAAGTACTTTACCACTTACATCTATGATTGTTACTTTCCCTTGGTCACCTTCTAATAATGGTAGCTCGTAATGAAAATATTCACTACTTGGATTTGGGAATATTTTTAATTTTGAATACATTACTTTAAAATTTTGTTGTGCTGATTTCGCACCATATGTTTCTGTATCTATAATCATTAATCCAAGTAAAACGCGTGCTGTGTATACAGCATTACCAGCAATTCTTGGAGAAAGATAAGCAATTTCATTGAGTACCAAACTATCCTCTGCCGTGAAAGAATGCACTCCGTCTAACCAGGATCGATTGTAGATTTCATAAACCCTTTTATATGTTTGTTCAACATCCGAATAGGCCTCAAACAAAGCCATCAATTCTTTTGCTTCAAGTGTGTCTTTTGATGCAAGTTTTTCTTCGTACTCATATATTTGTGCTGAATTACTAATTTGTACACTGTCAATGAATTCTTCGATTCTTTGTCCTTCTATGGTACTTTCGTCATATAAATAAGGAGTGATTTTCAAAGTTTTGTATAAATCTACATCTAAAGTTTTCAATTCTTCTTCTGATAAATAATTGTATTCCCCTTGCTCATTTATTACTTGAACTAAACCTACAGGTGGAGGTGCACTTATGAAACAAGTATTAGGAGCAGAAATAGATGAAGATTGAGGTTGAATAGAAAACCCTGGATTCATTTGATTAGTTGTGTTTGGCATATAAGGTAAAGAAAAACTTCTCGTGAAAAATTGCGGTTGTGATGAACCGATTCTTCTGACTCCAAAATATCCTGTCGGTATAGTCCATTGATTATCTTGTGGAGCATTAAACGATCCTTGCTGTCCAATTTGCCCGTTAATCCAAATACCTGTTGAGTTGTTCATCATATTGTTACATTTAAGAGAAATTGGTGTATTTCCAAAGTAGTAAATACCTGAACCCATTAGTTTTATAACATTATTTGAAACCTGTGTTCCAGTGCAAGAACTACCAACCGAAATTCCAAACTGCAAATCGTATTGGTTTGCCGCTAGAGGTGCTGGAGCTGTTGTTGTATAATTGGTGCGTTCAATCGTATTATTGCTAATTGTTGCACTTGGACAGTTATTAATGTGTATTCCAGCATTTTCATTTCCTACTATGCCAGAAGATAAACTAGGGAAGTATATCCCAGCAGGTGTACCTGAAGGAGCTAAACCAATACTATACAAATTTGAATTATGGTCAATTATTTGAGGACTGTTAAAGTTTGTTACCCAAATTCCTTTTTTTACATTTCTAATAGTGTTAGCTTTAATGGTTAAATTTTGACCAGTAGTAAAGCTAGCATTTACATTCTCAACTATAATGGCACATCCTCCAGTTTGATTTGTATTGACGTTAAAAATATTATTCCTAATTGTAAATGATTGAATAGGATTGTCTAAAATATGAACCCCTGTTTTTTTGTTAGTGTTAAAATTTGAAAATTTATTTTCGCTAACAGTCAAAGAGTTACTAGCATTATTTGAGTAAAAGATTCCTCTCTCAAAATCTTGAAATGTATTTTTTTGAATGAGGTTATTTGACACAGATCCAACTTCTTTAGAAATTGAAATACAATTAGAAGTAACTTGAAACAAATTTCCATACAAAGAAGGTATTAATATATTAGAAAAGGAATTATTTTGGATTCCAAAAGTTTTTGTATATTCCAAACCAATTCCATTGTAAGAAGATGTAAATGTATTTCCAAGAGCACTATTAGTTGAATTTCCTATAGTTATTTTTTGAATTCCATACGCAAATATACACCAACCTTTAAGAGATGCAGATGTACAAGCACCTAAAACAGGGCAGACAGAATTAATATTTGTAAAGTTATTTTTTTGGATTGTTACATTTGTACTTCGTATAGCATAAATTCCAATTTCTAAATTTTGAAAGGTATTTGTTGTTGAACCGCCGATTGTAACATTTTCCATATTAGTTAAAAAAATACCATAATGTGATTTTTCATTGGCAAATGGAGCTTTCAAAAATCCATTAGGAGAATTCAATGTAGCTGTGCATTCAAACGTAGAATTATTAACACCAGTAAATGGTAAGCTCCAACTACTCAAAAACAATCCAGTTTTATTTTTATTGAAAACACAATTTTCTACAGTTAAGCTTGCATTACTTAAACTTTTTACTCCCTCTTTTGCATCTTCTATTCGAGTTCCATTTAAAATTAAACTACCACCAGTTAGAACTTCAATTCCATCCCACATTTCAGAACAAGAAAACAAGGTACAATTGGTTAAAGTTAAAGTAACACCAGTATTTACAATTATTTTCACGTTTGGTCCCATTCGGAAAGTACAATTTGTGAAAGTTCGGTTTAGGCTAATGGTCATATTGGCATTTATCTGAATGATTGAATTATTAGGTAATGCACTTGCATTAAAAGGTGAATTATAAGTATATTGCGCTGCACTACAACAAGCCATATTATTAACACTGTTCACAGTTACTGTTGTTGAAGCGGTATTTGTACATCCTGTTGTTGTGTTTTTAGCTGTAACAGTATAAGTAGTAGTAGTGGTTGGAGTAACAGTTATGCTAGACGTCGTTGGTAATGTTCCTGGAGACCAAGTGAAATTAGTAAGACTAGTTGAAGGGCTTACAGTGAGCGTGGAAGATGTTCCTGAACAAATAACAGGATTAGTGTTCGTAACACTAAAAACTGGAAGTGGATTCACATTAATTGGTCTTTGCACTATTCGTTGACAGCCAGTGGCATTCGTAATCGTAGCAGTATAGGTTGTGTAAGCTAATGGACTAACTGTAATTGATTGCCCTGTTGTTCCAGTTGACCATGTTGGTGTTGGTGTAGATACTGATGCGGTTAGAGTTGCAGATGCACCAACACAGATTGTGCCGTCATTGTTCGTTAAACCTGATGTTTCAGTTGGTGCTATGGTAAAAGTTGGTGGAAGAGGGTTGACTGTTATTGTCATCGTTGCAGTAGAGGCACATTGACCTGCAGTTGGAGTAAAAGTATATGTAGTTGTAGATGTATTGTTTAACGCTGGCGACCAAGTTCCAGTTTTCCCGTTAGTTGAGGTTGTTGGAAGAGGACTTAATGTTGATCCCGAACAAATTGGGGAAACTTGATTAAAAGTCGGAGTTGTTAGTGGGTTCACCGTTATTGTCATCGTTGCAGTAGAAGCGCATTGACCTGCAGTTGGAGTAAAAGTATATGTAGTTGTAGAAGTATTACTCAAAGCAGGTGACCATGTTCCTGTTTTTCCATTTGTAGATGTTGTTGGAAGAGGACTTAAAGTTGTTCCCGAACAAATTGGGGAAACTTGATTAAAAGTCGGAGTTGTTAGTGGGTTCACCGTTATTGTCATCGTTGCAGTAGAAGTACATTGACCTGCAGTTGGAGAAAAAGTATATGTAGTTGTAGAAGTATTACTCAAAGCAGGCGACCATGTTCCTGTTTTTCCATTTGTAGATGTTGTTGGAAGAGGACTTAATGTTGATCCCGAACAAATTGGGGAAACTTGATTAAAGGTTGTGGTTACGTTAGGATTAACTGTAATAAGTTGTGTTACAACAGATTCATATCCGCATGTATTATTAACTGAAACTGTATATGTTGTAGAAGATGTTGGATTTACGTTAATAGAAGATGTTGTTTCACCAGTAGACCAAAGATAATCAGTTATCCCAATTCCAGCTACTGTAATAGTAGCATTAGACCCAGAACAAATTATGCCATCATTTTCATCTATTGAATTTTCATTAACAGTAATGTTTAATGATGCATATTGAGAAATGGTAACAGTTGATAATAAAGTATTTTCACATCCATTATTATCAAAAATTAAAGAAACAGGGTAAACACCTGGATCTATAGTACCATTAAAAATACTACCGTTAACTTCTGGACTTTCAAAAAATCCATTAGGTACATTTGTGAAATCGTTTAAATCGACTATTTCTCCTTGACAAATAGTTATTGGGTTAAAGTAAACATTATTATTTGCCTCAACAATTCGAATATTGTCTATCTCGATGTAAGATTGATTGTTTGGGCTTAAATAAATTGAATTTATCAATGTTATGTATGAAACAACTTGGTTTATTATACTGCTCGGAATCAAAATTTGATAGTCTAACCAATTATTTCCTTCTATTAAGACGGATCCAAGATTTGAAATGTTTGGAGGGAAATTAGTAAAGTAGCTTGGTACAGGAATAGATATATTGGATGAACCCCCTACTGAAATGTAAGATGACTGATTCCAGGTTGATTGTAGAGATTCAGTTATTTTCGCTTTAAATTTTAAGATATAATTGTTTCCTGGAATCAATGGGGTAATCAATTTATTTTGAATCCCGTCAATATAACTATTCTTAACTGCGTTTAAACCAAAAAAATAGTTATTGTTTATATTCCATGAATCAATATTGAGGCTAGGAAAAAAAAAGTTATTTGATGGACTTAAATTAATTCTTTCCCACAAATCTGGAGAGCCTGAATATTTATCCCAACAAGTCGAATAAAGAGTTGGGGATGTGTATAAAAACATACCATTTCCATAACTATTTTCAAAGTCTCCGTTACTAACATAACTATCGCACAGACTAGAAATACAGTTTGCATCAGCTAAATAAATGTATATGTATGTTATATTTCCTTTTTGTCCATTTGATAAAATTGGAACATAACGAATTAAATCTATTCCTGTTCCTGTTCCATTCGGTAAATAACTTAATGTAGAACCATCTATAGGTATTACAGTTCCAAATCCATAAACACTTTCAGCACATTCATAAGTTAACAATTGTGTTGTGTTTGGATTATAGTCGTTACCTAAAAAGTTTGTAATCGGTATAGGATCAAGACTATTATTAACAACAACAAAAGAGTATGTATTTCCTGATGTACTATAAGTAATACCATCATTTACACCAACAATCTGATTTCCTCCACATTGTGTTGTGTTCGGATAAGTATGGTTACCAAAAGTATTGGTCACTTTATAGCCGATATCGCATAAAACTTTTCTTTCTTCTTCTTTTAAGTATCGTTTTGAGTAATATTGACCATTTATACTAGTATTATAGCTTCCGTCTGACATCACATAATAGGAATTGTCAGGATAATTATTTGGATGACATACATCTTCAAAATGGCTTAAGGAACTTCCAGGATCGAAAGTTGTATTAGTATACACTTTTCTATTGACAGAACCTGCAAATTGAATTAGGTTGGGGTCTGTACAAATTGTTCCATTAGTTGACAATACTGAAGTACTTAACTGAGGATTAAAAGTATAATTAAAAAGTGAACCACAAGCTCCTATATTAGTTACCAAGTTAACTCCATTTGAAATTTTTAAGTATGTGTCATATCTTGAAAAATATGGGTAATAAGAGCCGAATTTAGACTGTCCAAACTCATCTATCAAAGATGCAAAACCCAATGCATGAGTTATTTCGTGTAGTCCAATACTGTACAAATCTAAAAGGGTAGATGGGCATGGTGATAAACTTTGATGCCAAACAGTTGGATTAGAGAAATTAAAAGCAATAATTCCATGATAGAATCCAGCAGACATGGAATTTGAACTACTAATTGGAGGAGGTATGAATGGATAAAAGGGGTCAACACCTGAATTAATGGTTTGCCAAATTGCATTATCAATAATTCCGCCACCTATATTTGTTGTAATAGGTGGAGCCAAATAAACAGATGAAGCATAAGCTCCCACTCCTGCAGGAACTGATACTTGGTTGTTTATAAAACTCCTTACATATATATTGACTGGAATATTTGGATTTACTGGAGTTATGAATTGGGATAAATCGTAAAACAACTGACATAAAACTGCGCGTCGTTGAGCGTGCAATGTTGCATCTTGTCCACTAGTTAATTCAAATCCAGAACCATCTTCGTAATACAAATTAAAATAACCACTATTACAATCATTGAAAGTAACAACTTTATTAGTAGCTGTTGGGTCGGTGTTTATTTTAATATCCTTTAGAAGGAATTTATTCCCATAATTATCAAAAATAGTATCAAACTTCCCACCAGGAGAATATTGAATCTCTTGTTGAGGAAAAGGTGTTTGAGAAAATCCTAAAAAGGAGGTAAGCAATGCGATGTAAACAAAAATAGTTCTCATAGTGTAGATAGATTAGGTAAGAAACTTCCTCCGTTGAGGTTTATAATCAGTGCAATTTAAGAACTTTTAACATACTGTACAATAGGTAATTCTACCTGATTTTTGATTTTAACAATTGAATCAAGAAAAAAATCGAATTCGAAACCATTTATAATTTGCTAGATTACAAAAGAAAAGCTTTCAAACTATTTCACAGAACAATCTAAATCTAACGAGAATTGCTCTAACTACCCCAACTTTTAATAAATTATTCCCTACCAAAATCAAAGTATTTATTACTTTTAAACTATGAATTTACAACTTACAAAATCGCTGTGTGTATTTGATTTGGAAACCACAGGACTTCAAATAAATACTGACAGAATCGTTCAAATCGCGATAATTAAATTGAATCCTTCAGGTGAGCGAACGGAATTAAATCAACTGATAAATCCAGAAATGATAATCCCTCAAGAAGTGATTGATATTCATGGAGTTTCAAATGAATTAATCCAAGACAAACCTACTTTTAGCCAGTTTGCTCCTGAGTTGATCGAATTTATTGGCGATGCGGATTTGGCAGGTTATAATTCCAATAAGTTCGATATTCCTGTTTTAGCAGAAGAGTTTTTGAGAGTTGGAATCAACTTCGATTTTTCCTTTCGTAAATTCATAGATATTCAAAACATTTTTCACAAAATGGAGCAAAGAACACTTGCTGCGGCTTACAAGTTTTATTGTGGAAAAGAAATGAAAAACGCACACGATGCCTTGTATGATACGCAAGCAACCTTGGATGTTTTTCTTGCGCAATTGGAACGTTACAAAGAAACGCCTGAACTAAAAAGTAAAACAGACGTGACGAGTTTAGCTGAATTTTCTCGCGCTGGAACTTTTGAATTGATTGACTTAGCGGGTCGTTTAGCGAAAAATGAAAAAGGGGAAGCGATGTATAATTTCGGAAAACACAAGGGCAAAACCATCAAAGAAGTTAGCAAAATTGAACCCGGTTATTTTGGTTGGATGACCTCTGAACAAACAGATTTTCCACGATACACCAAAGAATGTTTGCGTCGAGAAATGGAAAAAATCAAAGAAGCAGAGAAAAAAGACGCACCCATCACTGAAAATAGTTTAGAAAGTTTAAAAAATAAATTCAATTCCAAATGAAGATAATTTGCATCGGAAGAAATTACGCCGAACATGCCAAAGAAATGAATAGCGCTGTTCCAACAGAACCCATTTTTTTCATGAAACCTGATGTTGCCTTGTTAAAAGAAGGTGATTTTTATTACCCAAATTTCACGAATGACTTGCATTTTGAGTGTGAAATTGTTGTGAAAATTGATAAAGTTGGAAAAAACATCGAAGAGAAATTTGCTTCCAAATATTACTCAGAAATCACTTTAGGAATTGATTTTACAGCAAGAGATTTACAAAGTCAATGCAAAGAAAAAGGTCTTCCATGGGAAAAAGCAAAAGCATTCGACAACAGCGCACCGATTTCTTCTAAATGGATTAAAATTACTGATTTAGATTTTGAAAATACTGAATTTATCTTTTCACAAAATGGAGAAGTTCGCCAGATTGGTAAAACTTCCGATATGCTTTTTTCGATTGATCAATTGATAGCTTATGTTTCTCAATTCGTAACCCTAAAAACGGGCGATTTAATCTACACTGGAACTCCTTCTGGCGTTGGTCCTGTTGCGATTGGCGATGTGTTGACTGCAACGTTGAATGGTGAAAAGATGTTTGAGTTTAAGGTGAAATAAATCTTTAGAATATTTTTTATTGTTGAAAGTTTTGAATTTAAGGTACTGACTTAAAGTTTCCTAATAGCGTAATTAATTCTTGGACACAAAACTAAGTTAACAATAATTAGATTTGTGTATGTCAAAACATCGTAAAAGTTGGTCTTCAGAAGACAAAGAGAAGATTGTTCTTCATTCGAATGAACA
>Ga0247832_1003221_pt1 | contig 22826 bp, 17 predicted proteins | sample LaCruzMarch2015__10_FD_192407 | JGI IMG/M metagenome (GOLD analysis project Ga0247832, IMG submission 192407) | Freshwater microbial communities from meromictic Lake La Cruz, Castile-La Mancha, Spain - LaCruzMarch2015_4m | ecosystem: Environmental > Aquatic > Freshwater > Lake | place: Spain... | reverse complement strand
GTGACAAACCCAATTCCCGGGTTAGGTAAGCGACTTTGGCCGCCTTGACCCGCTCCTGGGGAAGCTTCGCATAGGCCACGTTGGACCCAAAACCCAGGACCATCAGCCCCCATACCAAGAGGCGCTGAAGAACGATTTTGCTAAATAAATGGTTCATATAAATTATTTTAAGTGTTTGTTTATCTGTCTTTTAGAGAAATTAATATTTCTAGAATTCCTTCGGTCAATTGGGCATCTATAAATCAATCAGCCCTTCGTCGTTGACCGTTACCAAGCCGTGATCCCAGAGGAAGGAGTCCAAAGACGGTTCATCCTGAGGGTGAATCCAGGCAGGTTCCTCGGTCCAAGGATACGCGGCGGCTTCCTGCAACCAAAGAGCGTGGGTACCGTGCAGGTCCAAACCTTGGACGATTTCGTCGGTGGTTAGCTGGGCCAGCAAAGGATCGCCTTGGACCAAGGACGTCCCTCCCCTAGGAGTCCCCAACCAAGCCAGGCCAACGATCAGAAGAACGGAAGCCGCGACCGCCCAACGCCCAACATAGGAGGAGAATACGGCGTGGTTATTGGCGAGCTCCCCTTCGATGCGGGCCGTCACTCGCTGGGGCAGTTTCTCAAAATACCCATCGGGCGCCGAGTAATCGCTGCGAGACGGGATCTTGCCTTGGGGGCTATCGAGGGTTGGGAGCGGGGTGCGCATTGGGGGTTTGGACAAGGAGATGTTGCCGGGGTTTAAAGGTTTTTCAAGTAATTCTCCACTTTTTTGAAAGCCAGGTGATAGGACGCTTTGAGGGCCCCGGTGCTGGTTCCCAGGATTTCGGACATTTGCTCGTAGGGCACTTCGTCGTAATACCGCATTTGAAAAACCAGGCGTTGTTTGGGAGGCAAACGTAGCAGGGCCTTTTCGAGCAGGACATCCGGATCCTGGAGGCGGTCTACGGGGGTCGCGCTCCGGAGCTCGGCCTCCATGCGGACCGTATCGTTACTAAGGGAGAGCCAGCGGCGTTTGCGCTGCTGTTCCAGATGGGTGAGGCACAAATTGGTTGCGATTCGATAGAGCCAGGTATAGAGCCCCGAACGGGATTCAAAGCGATCCAGCGCGTTGTAACAGCGGATTAGCGTGTTTTGCAACAAGTCATCGGTGTCGTCGTGGTTCAAGACCATGCGACGAATGTGGGCGTACAGGGGCTTTTGGTAACGGCGGACCAGTTTTTCAAAGGCCCGGTTCCGGGTGGCCGGCACCGCAAATTCAGCCAATAGCTCGCGCTCCCATTCCCGCTCCGCTGTTTTTTGGTCGGATGGATTTTGGTCGCCAAGGCCCTCCATACTTTCTAAGACCCAGGAACCGAGCCGTGGTTTAAAGACCTCAGGTCTTCCGCATAGAGGCGCAGTGGCCAACGGGCCAGCGGCCTTTCGACCAAAGCACCGGGAGCGATGAGCCCTTGCTCCAAGAGCAAGGTTGCCGCAAAGGCCACCATGGCCGCGTTATCGGTGCAATACGTGGGGGCCGGGATATAGACCGGGATTCCCAGGGCTTCCCCCAGAGCCAGGCCCTCGCTGCGCAATCGCGAATTGCAGGCCACCCCTCCGGCCAGGGCCAGAGAACGAGGCCGACGAGCCTGGGCCTGGGCCTGGGCCTTCATCGGCTGCACCAGCATGTCCACCAAGGCATGTTGCAAGGAAGCGCAGAGATCCGGGAGCGCCGAATCCGGGACATCACGTAGGTCGGGTTTGTGTTTTTGCAAAAAATACAAAACACTGGTTTTGATTCCACTAAAGCTGTATGACTCAATCCCTAGTTTAGGTTTAGGCCAGGAATAGGCATGGGGATTTCCGCCTTGGGCCTTGGCATCCAAGACCGGCCCTCCGGGGTAACCCAGGCCCAGCATTTTGGCGCATTTATCAAAGGCCTCTCCGGCGGCATCGTCCAGGGTCTCGGCCAAAAGCTCCCAGTCCAGCCAGGAATTCATCCAAACCAAGTGGGTATGGCCCCCCGATACGGTCAAGGTCAGCATGGGAAAATCGTCCATCTGCGGTCGCTCCACTGCGGGTGAAACCAAATGGGCATGCAGGTGGTTCACACCGATCAGGGGTTTGTTCAAAGCCAGGGCCAGGCCCTTGGCCAGCGAAGCCCCCACCATCAACGAACCGAGCAAGCCGGGACCGCGGGTATAGGCGATGGCATCCAAGGCGTCCCAGGCCAAGCCATGTTCGTCCATGAGGCCTTTGCAAAGGCTGGCCAACCACTCCTGATGGGCTCTGGAGGCGATCTCTGGCACCACCCCACCGTAACGGGCATGTTCGGCCTGCCCCCCGGTTTTCATGGCCAGGAGTCGCCGGTCCTGCATGAGGGCCACCGAGGTATCATCGCAGGAGCTTTCGATTGCCAATATCAAGGCCACTTTGGAGGGGGTCAAGGGGTTGTTTCTGCAAAAATGCCCTTATTTTAATAGATTTGCGTTTAATTCCTTTGGAAAATCCAGGCGCCGCCCACCCCCCTGCCCCCTTGGGCCAGCCCCCTCAGGCCGTCCCCTCTTCGGGGCCTGCGCCGCGCCGTCGCCGGCCCGGCTTGGGCCTTGGGATTGGGATCGCTTTGGTTTTGGGATGGGGATGGGGACTGTGGGCCACGGCGCCCCGTCTCCTGTCCGCGTTTTTGACTTCGACCCTGGGCAGTCGGGTGGTGGTGGAAGGTATCTCGGCGGGCTGGAAATCCCTGCGATTGGAGGGCCTGGTTCTGTTGGGGAAGGAGTCGGATACCCTGGCCCACGTTCATCGTGTTTCGCTGCAATGGCGACACCTGGACCTGGCCGGCGGCACCCATCATCTCAGCCATCTGGAAATCGACACCGTGGTTTTGAACATCATCGGTCGGCCTGGATCGGCCTCCGCCACGGCGACCAATTGGGATGCCTTTTGGGCCGGTCTGCCACGGTCATCCGGGGGTGGCAAGGGGTCCCTCAAGCTTAACCTGAGCCAACTAAACCTTCGTCAACTCCAGGCCAACGTTCAATCGCTGGGCAACCTGGGGGATCGCTCCTTGGACGGGGTTTACCAGGTCCGAGATTTTGAAATCAAGCGATTGCGAATCAACCAAGGCCGTTGGACCCTGAACCTCCAAACGCTGCTAGGATGGCCGCTGCAGACCGGGATGGCGGATCTCAAGGTTCGGCTTCAAGGCGGGACCGGACTAGTGAAAGGCCGCGGTCTTTTGCTGAATCATCCGGACCTCCAATTGGATTTGGGTCAGGTGACCTGGCAGCGCTTTGCGAACCAAAAGAATCCCGAAATCCAGGTAACCGACCTGCGCCTAAGCACCTCGAATCAAATTCTTAAGGCCTGGCTGGAAAGCCCTGCCCCGGCATTGGGGTGGACCCTGGCCCTTCCCAAAGCCAGCTGGAACGGCGACCGTCTCCAGGTTTGGGGAGCGAATTTGCGATTGGACCAAGAACTCACCGCGGCCTTCCAAGGCTGGTATCAACCCCATGCAACCACGGGCCAACCGAACACGGAAAACCAAGACCCTCCCCAGGGTCTGTTTGATTGGTCCGTAACCGCCGCGACTGGTTGGGAATCTTCCGCGGGCCACTTGATGACCACCCTCTCCTTGCTCCTCAAAAACCAAAACCTTGCCAGCGACCCAGGCGCCTTGAACATGTACGCGGATCTTCGCCAAGGTTGGAATGGCAAGGGTCAAGTATCACTCCAATCAAATGGCCTCAACCTTCGTTCCAATTGGCGTATCCAATCCGATTCGTTGCAACTGGATGCCCGTGCCGATGCCAAGCTTCAGCAATGGTCGGGGCACTTGTTTTGCAGCCATTACCAAGTTCCGGAACCTTTGAGTACACCTTTGGAGCTGTCCAAACTCCACCTCCGTTGGCGATGGGACTCCAAGGAATCGGCCAGTGCCACCCTGCGTTTGGATACCCTGCAATGGGATGGGCAACCGTACCGACTCTTGGAGGGCGATGTCTCCTGGAACAAGGGCTACTTGGCGGGCCAAATCAACTTGTCGGACCCTTCCAATCCCTTAGCGGCTGACTTTTCGGCCCAAAGAGGTTCCAAGGGATGGGCGGCCTGCAGCGCCCAAGGGCAAATGGACCTGGCCTTCCCGGCCCTGCCCGGATGGTGCGATGGATTGCGAGCCCGGGGGACCTTTGACTTGTCCTACCAGCCTCAAGACCCCCAGCAGAAAAATTCCAACAACCCAGGCGATGAGCCTTGGCTGGAATGGACCCTGAAGGACGGTGGGCTCTCCTGCCCTTCCCATGCCTTGGTCTTGGATCAGGCCAAGGTGATTTTTTCGGGGCAAGGATCCCGGACCCAAAGCACCCTTCAAATCAACAACGATAGCCTGCAAACCATGGGGCTGGAGCGTTGGACCCAGGTTGATTCTGTACTTAATCAAATAGGCCGTTTTCTATTGGCTGACACATTGTTACGAGGTCAAGATATTCCTTTTTGGGCCTACGGCCGGATCGGAAATCTCGGGGACTACCTCCCCTTCCTCAAGGTAAGCGGCCCCTTGCAAGCCGAGCAGATTCAAGGCTACCTCAACTGGTCCAGCCCTCTCAACAAAGGCCTGCGCTTGTCCATCGGTCGATTGGGTTGGGAACAATGGGCCGCCCAAAAAATTTCCCTTCAATCCGAATACCTTGGGAATCATCTCCTGGTGCAGGGCACCTTGGACAGCCTGGAACTGGACCACGGGGCCCTGCTTGACCGCATTGAATACCGTCAAATTCGCAACGGTTCCACCTCGACCCTTGCCCTGAACGGGCGCAATGCCAAGACCGGTGACTTTGCCCATTTCAAAGGAACCTTGATGGAAAAGGACAGCCTATGGTCCTTGGCGGTGGACAGCCTTCGGTTCCGATCCCGTCAACAGAATTGGAAGGCCTTGCCCGGAGGATTCATCCAAAAGTCCGGCGGAGTCTGGGCCTTGAAAACCATCCATCTCCAAAGCGGTCCCTCTCAATTACGGCTGGATGGTCTTTTGTCCAAGGACCGCGGGGACCAAATTCAGCTGGATTTGATCAATGTGGATGCGGACCAGGTCCTGGCCCTGACGGGGCAGGGCACGGGATGGCTCGACGGCACCATCAACGGCCAGGTCACCGGTGATGGACTCTTGGCAAGCCCCAACCTCAGCGGAGATCTCGTCGTCAGTAACCTCCGATTGGACAGCCTCCCCTTGGGCATTTTACGCCTTCAATCCGAATTTCAGCCCGAAATCAACCGCCTCCTCATCAATGCCCGACTCCAAGATCGCGATGTAGACCTAGCCTCGGTGGCAGGTTGGGTCCAAACCGATCAAGACGACCTACCATGCGAGCTGGATTTACGCCTGCAACGCGCACCGCTCCAATTGTTGGAACTGGTCCTGCTCCCCCACCTGGACAGTCTACGCGGAACCGCACGGGCCGTCGTTCAAATAAATGGGGGTCTGACCCACCCCGAAATGTCCGGCTACTTGGTCATGGACAGCGGAAGGCTTTACCTGCCCTCCCTCAAAAGCACCTATTGGATCCAAGACACCGTTTTGGTGACTCCCGACGGCTATGTTTTTGGGGGCAACCCCGTCCGAGACGCTGACCTCGGCACGGCTTGGGTCACTGGAACGGTGAATCACCGCCGATTTAGGGATTGGACCTACCGCTTTGCGTTGGATAGCGTTCGCAATCTCCGGGTTCTCAACGAGCCCCGCCTGGTTAGCGGGGATTATTATTACGGGCTGGGCCGTGTAAGTGGGAATGCTGTGATTTCGGGAGATGAATACCTTACCAGGATCCAGGTCCGAGCTCAGGCCCAAAAAGGCAGCCGTCTCATCATCCCCTTGGACGACCTGGACGAAGAAAGCCGTTACGATTTTATACGCTTTGCCGAGCTTGACCCGGATACGGCCCCGTCTGCTTCCGGTGCGAATACGGATGTTATGGCCCTGCGGGGTTTGGACCTCCAGTTATCGTTGGTTCTCACTCCGGAATCCGAAGTAACCCTGTTATTGGACCGACGCTACGGGGATCAAATCAAAGGGTACGGGAACGGGGCCCTGGACCTAACCCTTAGCCAAGAAGGCAACTTGAACCTGTCGGGAAACTATGTATTCACCAAAGGGGATTACTCCTTTAATCTGGGGAATATTGCCAGCAAGAATTTCAAAATCAACAACGGCGGCCGCATCGACTGGAACGGCGACCCCTACGAAGGGGTTATGAACATACAGGCGGTTTACAACCAACGGGCCTCGGTCCAAAACCTTCTGGGCAGCTCCAGGGCCCAAAACGACCGCCGAAACATGCTGCCCGTCCAAACCCAACTGAACCTCACCGGGCCCGTGCTCAACCCGGAGGTTAAGTTCCAACTTCAACTACCCACGATCAACATGGCGGATCCCAACGATGTCCTGGCTCAACAATTAACCCGGATCAACAACAACGAACAGGAATTGAACAACCAAGTTTTGGGACTGATGGTATCCGGACAGTTTATTCCCACCGAAAACATCAACGCGGCTAATTTGGGCCTTAGCACCGGCGCCACGGCCTTTAATTCGGTCACGGAATTGCTAACCAACCGACTCAGCAACTTGCTTTCCAATTCCTTGGGAGGAGTCAACCTGGGCATCAATTACCGTGGGGATTTGGGGACCGGACTTTTGGGAAGCGGTAGCGGTTCCAACAGCCTGACCGACAGCAATCGCCGGGATCTGAACGTGGCCCTTAACACCAGTCTTTTTAACAACCGTCTGGTGATCGACGGCAACCTTGCCATGGGCAACAGCCTGCAGATCAACGCCCAAAACATGGCCGGCGAAATTCAAATGGAATACCTCATCAATCCCAACGGCTCGGTACGGGCCAGGGCATTTAACCGGGTGGATGATCGAATCCTTTTCAACCAAACGTTGAACTACAGGCAGGGAATTGGCCTGAGCTACAACCGCAACTTTGACCGTTGGGGTGAGTTGTTCCGAAGCCGTCGTTCCAAACCCGTTCCAATCCCCAAGTGAAGCCATAAAAAAAGGCCCGGTGAAAACCGGGCCTTTGCAAATCGATGCTTTTGGGATTACACCGCGGGGGCGTTGCCCTGCTCGGGTGCATCCTGCTCGGGTGCATCCTGTGCGGGTGCATCCTGCTCGCTTTCCAGCTTGCGGATGGCTTCGCGGGCCGCTTTCTTCTCGCCTTCCAGAATCTGATCGCGCAGATCGGACAGAGCGCTCAACTCGCCCATGATACCGGAATCGGAAGAATCCTGCTGGGATTTGGCTTGATAACGAGCGACTTCCTTCTCCTCACCTGCTTTTTCCTTGTCTTTGGTTTCCTGCCAAGTGCGGGCATGCGATGCAACAATGCGACGGTTCTCCTTGTTGAATTCGATGATTTTGAAGTCGGCTTTGTCTTCTACTTTGAGCGACTTGTTGTCGGCCTGTAGCATTTGTTTTTTGGGAACAAAGGCTTCGACTCCGTAGGCAAATTGAACCATGCCCCCTTTATCGTCCACGCTGACAATGGTGCCCTGGTGAACCGAATTTTCAAAGAAGATGGTCGCAAAGGTATCCCATGGGTTTTCTTCCAATTGCTTGTGACCCAGGCTGAGTCGACGAGCTTCGGTATCGATTTCCAGGACAATGACGTCCAACATCTGGTCCTTCTTGACGAACTCCGAAGGGTGGTTGATTTTTTTGGTCCAAGAAAGATCGCTAACGTGCACGAGGCCGTCCACACCCTCTCCTAGTTCTACAAAAAGACCGAAATTGGTCAAGTTGCGAACCCGGCCGCTGAGACGCGTTCCAACAGGGAACTTTTCGCGGATGGTAATCCAAGGATCTTGGGTCAATTGCTTCATACCCAAGGACATTTTGCGGTCCTCTTTGTCAATGGAGAGAATAACAGCCTTAACCGTATCCCCTTGTTTGATGAAATCCTGGGGATTGCGCAAGTGCTGAGACCAGCTCATTTCTGAAACGTGTACCAGGCCTTCGACACCAGGAGCGATTTCCAAGAACGCACCGTAATCAGCCACGGTGACAACCCTGCCCTCCACAATGGAACCGGCTTCCAAGCCAGCGGTCGATGCCTCCCATGGATGAGGAGTCAATTGCTTCATGCCCAAGCTAATACGCTTGCGCTCATCGTCAAAGTCGATGACCACGACCTGGACTTTGTCGTCCAATTTAACCAACTCAGAGGGGTGGCTAATGCGGCCCCAGCTCATATCGGTAATGTGCAATAAACCATCGACACCACCCAAATCAACGAAGACGCCGAAGTCGGTCATGTTCTTGATCGTTCCTTCGAGGACCTGGCCTTTCTCCATCCGGCTCATAATCTCTACCTTCTGGGCCTCGATATCGCTTTCAATCAAAATTTTGTGGGAAACAACGGCATTGCGCAAGACCGGATTGATCTTGACCACCTTGAATTCCATGGATTTGCCAACATATTGGTCGTAGTCACGGACTGGCTTGACATCAATCTGAGAGCCTGGCAAAAAGGTTTCGATGCCGTCAATTTCGACAACAAGTCCACCTTTGGTGCGGGATTTCACCTTGCCCTGAATCACCAAATCCTCTTCGTGGGATTTGACAATGCGATCCCACGCATTCATAATGCGGGCTGCTTTGCGGGATAACAACAAATGGCCGTTGCTATCCTCCCGGTTGATAATCAGAACTTCAACCTCATCCCCTAAAGTCAGATTGGGCAAATCGCGGAATTCGGAACGGGGTACCATTCCATCGGATTTGAAACCAATATTGAGAATGACATCCCTTTCGGAGATCCCGGCTACCACCGCTTTGACCACCTCGTTGCTCTGAACGGTGGTGAGGCTGACATTGTACAATGACTCCATCCGCTGGCGTTCTTCGGATGAATAGGTGCCGAATTTGCCGGAACCGGCGGACCAATCGAAATCGGTCGGTGGGGCGACGTGGGTCGTTTTGGGGGTAGTTGCTTGGTTTTCAGTCATTTAATTGGTTTCCTTCCTGCTTTTTTTCAAAGCGAGCGCAAATCTAACCCTTTTGGGGCAAGTTTAACCACCTCTCACCCAATTTATTGGAAGGCGGTCCCCGGTGGAACACCGGTTGCGGTGTCAAAATGTCTTGGTATCTGCCTGTTTTTGAAACAATTTGTCTTGCAACGGGTGGATTGAGGAACGCGCCGGGGTTTGGCGAAGTTCTTGATTCGATACCCCACAAAGGAACCCGCTCATTATGACCAACCCCGCCATGACCGACCACGTACAGCAATGCCTGCAGGTGGCCTTGCAAACCGCGGACCAAGAAAAACACGGTTATGTGCAGACCCCCCACCTGCTGGAGGCCTTGTTTGAGGTGGACCACCCTTGGCTGCTTAGCCTGGGTCGGGAATTGAAAATCGATACCGATCGGATACGACAACTCAATCGGGACCTCCTCCAAAATTTAACGAGGGGTCAGGATTCCCAAAACGCCCTGGACGCCGGGGCCAATCAAGCCTTGGTACGCGCTCAATCCCACCGAGAATCCATGGGGGATCGCTTTATCGGCACGGAACACCTCTTGATGGGCCTGGCCGAAAGCGGCGATGCCTGCGGTGAAATGCTTCGCAAACAAGGCCTGCAGACGGCCACCCTCCGACAAACCTTTCTAAAGCTCCGAAAAGGACAAAACATTATGGAATCCAACCAAGAAACCCCCAACCAAGCCCTGGGCAAATTTGCCCGCAATCTCAACGCCCTGGCCGCCGAAGGCAAATTAGACCCCGTCATCGGCCGGGACGATGAAATTCGACGAGTTATTCAAATTTTGACCCGCCGAACCAAGAACAATCCCTTGCTGATTGGCGAACCCGGGGTCGGAAAAACCGCCATTGCGGAAGGCATTGCACAACGCATTGTTCGGGCCGATGTCCCCGAAAGCCTCAAAGACAAAGAAGTCTATGCCCTGGACATGGCCGCCTTGGTGGCCGGTGCCAAATACAAAGGTGAATTCGAGGAGCGACTCAAAAACGTGGTACGCGAGGTCACCAGCAGCGAGGGCCGGGTGGTCTTGTTCATTGACGAAATCCATACCCTGGTCGGTGCCGGTGGGGGGGAGGGGGCCATGGACGCTGCCAATATTTTGAAACCCGCCTTGGCGCGCGGTGAACTAAGGGCCATTGGGGCGACCACCTTGGACGAATACCGCAAGTATTTCGAAAAGGACAAAGCGCTGGAACGCCGTTTTCAGCAGGTTTTGGTTGAAGAACCGGACCGTGAAGACGCCATCAGCATCCTACGCGGTCTCAAAGAGCGATACGAAAACCACCACCGCATCCAGATTCGGGACGAAGCCATTGTGGCCGCGGTTGAGTTATCGCAGCGTTACCTCCCCCATCGTTTTTTGCCGGACAAGGCCATCGACCTGGTCGACGAAGCCGCATCCCGCTTGCGCATTCAGATCGATTCCATGCCCGAAGCCTTGGACGAGTTGAACCGCAAACTCATGCAGTTGGAAATCGAAAAACAAGCCATGCTGCGGGAAAACAACCAGGACAAGGTCCAAACCCTGGATATGGATCTCGAAAAAATCAAAGAGGAAGCCAGGATCCTGAGCGAACGCTGGCAATCCGAAAAAAAATGGGTGGAGCAAATCCAGCAATGCAAACAGCATTTGGAACAGCTCAAAGTCCAGGCCGAACAAGCCGAAAGAGCCGCGGACTATGGGCAGGTGGCCGAAATACGCTATGGCAAAATGAAAACCGTTGAAACGGAATTGCAAAGCCTCTTGGAACAACAGAAAAACGCCGAGAGCGCCGGCAAATTACTCAGGGAAGTCGTTGAATACGAGGATATTGCCGAGGTAGTTGCCCGTTGGACCGGCATCCCTGTTCAGCGCATGCTGGAAAGCGAAAAAACCAAACTCCTGCACCTCGAAGATGAACTGCACCGTCGGGTCATCGGTCAGGATGCCGCGGTGCAAGCCGTGGCCGAAGCCGTGCGACGCAACCGCACCGGTTTGCAAGACGAAAACCGTCCGGTCGGCACCTTTTTATTCATGGGCCCCACCGGGGTCGGCAAAACCGAACTGACCAAGGCCCTGGCCCTGCTTCTGTTCAACGACGAGCAGGCCATGATCCGCATTGACATGAGTGAATACCAAGAGAAACACAGCGTATCCCGCCTGATCGGCGCCCCTCCGGGCTATGTGGGTTACGATGAAGGAGGGCAGCTGACCGAAGCGGTCCGCCGCCGGCCCTACGCCTTGGTTTTGCTGGATGAGATCGAAAAGGCCCATACCGATGTTTACAACCTCCTCCTGCAAATCATGGACGAAGGTCGTTTGACCGATAACCAAGGGCGAACCATCAATTTCAAAAACACCCTCCTGATTATGACCTCCAACCTGGGAGCTGGACTGGAGGACGAGGACGGAAACCGCCCCGAACTGGACGAGCTTTTGCGTTCCCGCTTTCGACCCGAATTCATCAACCGTATCGACGAGGTGGTGGAATTCCACCCGTTAAGCCACGATAACATCCGCTCCATCGCGACCCTGCAACTCAAAGAGCTCCAAGAACGCCTCGAAAAGCGACAGGTCCAATTGACCTACACCGATGCGGTGGTGGATTACCTGGCCCGTAACGGCTACGACCCCCGCTACGGAGCCCGTCCCCTTCGCCGACTGATCCAAAAGGAGGTCCTCAACCGTCTATCGACGGCCTTGCTGAGCGGGGAAATCCATGCCCCGGATGCCATACTCCTGGACTGGTTCGAGGAAAGCGGCCTGGTGGTCGTACCCAGCTCCTCGGTCAGCCTCGAAGGACTGGTCTCCTAATTTGGCAAAGACACGGTGACCGATGCGAGGACAGTCTGTCAGTTCCTAGTACCTGGCACAATCCTTGCTTATTTTGTACGAACCTAAGCCCCTCCCCCACCGACCATGACCCTCTACGAAGACGATTCCGAGTTTATCCCCATTATGTCCTTTAATGAAGAGGAGGACCCCAGCCTGGACGAGGCCTACCAAAAGCCGGTTCCCATCCTGCCGCTGCGCAATACCGTCCTCTTTCCAGGGGTGGTCATTCCCATCACGGTGGGTCGCGACAAATCCATCCGCCTGATCCGCGAGGCCAACAACAAGACCAAGACCATCGGGGTCATGTCCCAACGGGACATTTCGGTGGAAGACCCCGGCCCCGAGGACCTGCACCGAATTGGCACCCTGGCCCGCATTCTCAAAATGCTGCGCATGCCGGATGGCAATACCACGGTCATTATTCAGGGCCGGCAGCGTTTTGAATTGCAGGAAGTGGTTCAAAGAGAGCCCTACCTCAAAGCCCAACTTACCCCCAACCCGGACCTGCTACCCGATCCCAAAAACAAGGAATTCAATGCCTTGATTTCGACCATCAAGGATTTGGCCCTCCAAATCATTGAACTATCCCCGAACATTCCCAGCGAAGCCGCCCTGGCCCTTCGCAACATCGAAAGCCCTGCCTTCCTGGTCAATTTTATTGCCAGCAACCTCAACATCGAAGTAGGCGAAAAGCAGACCCTGCTGGAAATCCACGATTTGCATGAACGCTCCACCCGGGTTTTGGAATACCTGCACAAAGAGCTGCAATTGCTGGAACTCAAAAACCAGATTCAGTCCAAAGTCAAAACCGATTTGGACAAACAACAGCGCGAATATTTTTTGCATCAGCAACTCAAAACCATCCAAGAGGAGCTGGGCGGGGCGACCCCGGACTTGGAAGTCCAAAACCTCAAAGAGCGCGCCAAGTCCAAGAAATGGAACGAGGCCACCCGCAAGCATTTTGACAAAGAGGTCGATAAATTGTTACGAATGAATCCCGCCGCGGCGGATTACAGCGTGGTTTTGAACTATGTCGAACTGTTGCTGGAATTGCCTTGGGATACGGTGACCAAAGACCGCTTTGATCTCAAAAGAGCTCAGAAAATCCTGGACACGGATCATTACGGACTCGAAAAAATCAAAGACCGTATTCTGGAATACCTGGCGGTCCTCAAACTCAAGTCCAATATGAAGGCTCCGATTTTGCTTTTGGTCGGACCTCCAGGGGTTGGCAAAACCTCCTTGGGCAAAAGCATTGCCAGGGCCCTGGGCCGGGAATATGTCCGCATGAGTCTGGGGGGTGTCCATGACGAGGCCACCATCCGCGGTCACCGCCGAACCTATATTGGCGCCATGCCGGGTCGTATTATCCAGAGCATCAAAAAAGCGGGCTGTTCCAACCCCGTCATGGTCTTGGACGAAATTGACAAGGTCGGGCAGGATTTTCGAGGCGATGTTTCGTCGGCTCTGCTGGAGGTCTTGGATCCGGAACAGAACAACGCCTTTTTTGACCACTACCTGGAATTGGATTACGATCTCAGCAAGGTTCTCTTTATAGCGACCGCCAACAGCCTGGCCAGCATACAGCCGGCCCTTTTGGACCGCATGGAAATTGTGGAAATCAACGGTTACACCCTGGAAGAAAAAACCGAAATTGCGCGCAAGTATTTGATCCCCAAGCAGCTCGAGGCCCACGGTTTGGACCGCAACGATCTTCGAATTCCCATCCCCATGGTTCGCCACCTGATCGAGGCCTATACCCGTGAATCCGGGGTTCGATCCTTGGACAAAAAAATAGCCTCCTTGGTTCGGGGTTACGCCAAGCTCAAAGCCTTGGAAGAACCTTACGAAATTCAAGTGGACCAGGAAAGCGCAGCCCGCATTTTGGGGGTTCGGCAATTTGAACCCGAACTCTACGAAAACAACCTGCATACAGGGGTTGTTACGGGTTTGGCCTGGACCGCATCGGGAGGAGATATCCTGTACATCGAAAGCAGCCTAAGCCAGGGCAAAGGACGCATCAACATCACCGGCAACCTGGGCGATGTGATGAAGGAATCTGCCAGCATTGCCATGGCCTATATCCGTTCGCATGCCGCTGATTGGAATATCAACCCTGAACTTTTTGAGCATTCGGATATTCATATCCATGTCCCCGAAGGCGCGACGCCCAAGGACGGCCCTTCTGCCGGCATCACCATGCTCACCTCCTTGCTGTCCACCTACACCCAGCGCAAAATCCGCAAGAAATTGGCCATGACCGGAGAAATCACCCTCCGAGGCAAGGTGCTTCCTGTCGGAGGCATCAAAGAAAAGATTTTGGCTGCCAAGCGGGCCGGGATCTCCGAAATCATCCTCTGCAAAGGAAACCGAAAAGATGTGGAGGAAATCAAGCAGACCTACCTATCGGACATGACCTTCCACTATGTGGACCGCATGGAGGAGGTGATTTCCCTGGCCCTGCTCAAAGAGACCATCCCCCATCGCAAGGATTATTCCCTGTACTACAACAACCGCACCAAGGTCTAGGTGAAGGGGCTGGTACTCGAATCCCACGGGCATCGGGTTCTGGCCCGCATCCTAAACGAAGAGGGCTCCGTTGTTCAGGCCACCCTTCGGGGCAAAATTCGTTTGCAGAAGCTCAAATCCACCAACCCGGTTTGTTGTGGAGACATCGTTGAATTGTGTTATAACCAAGAGACCGGTGATTGGACGGTGGAATCGGTCGAAGACCGTCGCAACCACATGGTCCGCAAGGCCACCAACCTTTCCAAGCAAACCCATGCCTTGGCCGCCAATCTCGACCGGGTTTGGATTGTTTGTTCTTTGTTTGAACCCCGCTTTTCGGGAGGTTTTGCGGACCGAATCGCCTTGACGGCCGCGGCCTTTGGAATCCCCTGTCACCTGGTTTTGAATAAATCCGACCGTTGGACAGCCGATGATCGGGCTCTCGCCCAGCATTGGCAACAGGTCTACGCAGAGGCCGGAATCCAAGTTTGGTTTTGCTCGGCCCTGAACGGGGATGGCATTCCCGAATTAGCCGAAGCCATGAACCAAGGAACTCAATTGTTGACCGGCTATTCAGGGGCCGGCAAAAGCAGCCTGATCAACGCCTTGTTTCCGGGATTGCAAGCAGCGACCGGGGCGATCAGCGCCCACAGCGGCAAAGGGACCCACACCACCACCGCCGCCACCCTCTACGAAACAGGCCCCGGAACCGCCGTCATCGACAGTCCGGGAATCAAAGAATGGGGAATCCTCGATCTGCAACCCTACGAAATCGCTTACCATTTTCGTGAAATTCGGGCCTATGCACCTGGCTGCCGCTTCCCCAATTGCAGCCATTCCCACGAGCCATCTTGCGCCGTCCAGGAGGCGGTCAAGGAGGGGCGTATTCACAGCGAACGATTCGTGTCGTACTTAAGTATTTTGGCTAACGACGATCAATACAACTAGATTAGATGCGTTTGTTGTTACAAAGAGTGGCCCATGCCGAGCTGTGCATCGCCAGCCAAACCCATGCCCGGATTGGTTCAGGACTGCTGGCACTGGTGGGCATCGAACCCGACGATACCCCCGAAGATTTGGTCTACATGGCCGGCAAAATGTTGCGACTACGCATCTTTGGGGATGAGGAAGGGCGCATGAATCGTTCGGTCCAAGACATCCAAGGCGAATGCCTCGTCGTTTCCCAGTTCACCCTGATGGCCGATACCGCCAAGGGAAACCGACCCGGATATAGTCGGGCTGCAGCCCCGGCCATTGCGGAACCATTGTTCCAACGTTTTCTTGAAATTTGCGGTGAAGCCTGGCCCGATCGAATCCAATCAGGGGTCTTTGGCGCCGATATGCAAATCACCCTGCTCAACGACGGACCGGTCACCATCTGGATGGACAGCCGGGATCGCTCCCGATAAACTTAACCCAGGCTACCTCAACCCGGTCAACCCCCTGCCCCGCCATGGAAAAAACCAACCTTCCCCTTTTTGAAAACCCCGAAGGAATTCAAATCGCCCAAAACCAGGTCCATGCCTGGATACAGACCTACGGCGTTCGGTATTTTGACCCATTGACCAACAACGCCGTCCTCATGGAAGAAGTGGGCGAAATGGCCCGCATCATGGCCCGCACTTACGGGGAACAATCCTTCAAAGCGGGCGAATCCGCCGAGCAGCTGGGTCCCGAAATGGCCGATGTGTTATGGGTACTGCTATGCCTGGCCAACCAATGCGGAATTGATCTCGAAAAGGAACTTCGGCTCAGCCTGGAAAAGAAAACAGCCCGGGATCAAAATCGGCACCACGCCAACCCCAAACTGCAAGCCTAGGCCAGCCCCAAACGGCAAGGCTAGACCAGCCCGGGCACCAGGTCCTCGCCCACCAGCCTTCCAAACATGGGGCAGGCGTTGAGTTCCATGCAAAAATCGATGTCCTCCTCCAGCCCGGCAGAGGCCAGTCGGGCAAAATGCGATGACAATCGAATAGCTGCACGTAGATCGTGGCGATGGTTTTGCCACAAGGAACGGGCGGCCTGAACACGGTCATCCTGGGCATGGTACCCATGGGAACGCGTCAAAAGTCCCTCGGCCAGGGCCCCGGCCAACAAGGTATCCTCCAAGCTGAATTTGCCCTGCCAACCCGAACCCAAAAGAAGGGTGGGCCGTGGATTTTGGCTGAGCTCCTCCAGCAAGGCCTCCAAACCCAAAAACGCACCCACCAAAATTTCGCTGGCCCCTGCATGCCTGGCGGCATGCAAAGCCCGCGTTCCGTTGGTCGTGGTCAAGGCTATTTGGGTGCCTTGGAAGCGGGACTCGCGAAAAACCAAGGGGGAATTCCCGACCTCAAAACCCGGGGCTACCAGTCCATCGCGTTCGGCTGCCGGGATATACCCCTCCCGGGCCAGGGCCAAGCTTTGTTCGGTGGTAAGGACGGGGCGAAATGCACGAATCCCAGCATGAAGGCCCGCACAAATGGCAGAGGTAGCCCGCAAGACATCCAAAACGACCACCCGTGTGTTTTGGACAACGGTCGTCCCCAGTTCTTCGGGGGTAAAGGCCACCTGCAAAAAAAGACCCTGATTTGCCATTCTGAAGCGGTTATGACCCTTTGGCTGGGATAAAAGGCGGGCGAACGGTGACAGCACGCAGGAGGCGGTCCCTGTTCTCAACAAAAACAACGCTACCGGGCGCTGCATATTCGGCAGTCACATACCCCATCCCAATGTATCGACCCGTCGAAATGGATTCGGAACCGGAGGTCACCCTGCCGATTTCCAAACCGGCGGCATCGCAGAGGCGATAACCGTGACGAGGAATGCCTTTGTCTTCCATAACAAATCCCACCAGGCGTCGGGATGTTCCGTTTTTCTTTTGTTCCAACAAAAGATCTTTGTCAATAAAATCTTTTTTGAAGGAGGTGATCCAGGAAAGCCCTGCCTCGATGGGAGAAGTCTCTTCGTCGATATCGTTGCCGTACAAGCAAAAACCCATTTCGAGCCGGAGGGTATCGCGGCAACCCAAACCACAAGGCAAGAGACCGTGCGCTGCTCCGCCCGCCATGAGGGCATCCCAGAGCTTGGTGGCCTGCTCGGAGGGAACATAGAGCTCAAAACCCCCTGCTCCGGTGTAGCCGGTCGCCGAGACCAGGACCGAACCTATACCGGCCACCGTGGCGTGGGTAAAATGATAGTAAGCCAAGCCGGACAAATCAACATCGCAAAGGGGCTGCAGGATCTCCAAGGCACAAGGTCCTTGCAAGGCCAACAAGGCGGTGGCATCCGACACATCCTCCATCACCACACGGCCGTCGGTTGGTCGATGGCTGTTGAGCCATTCCCAATCTTTGCGGAGGTTCCCCGCATTGACCACCAACAAATAAGATTCAGGGGCCAGGTTGTAAACCAACAAATCGTCCACCAAACCACCTCGACCGTTGGGCATGCAGGAATACTGAACCCGGCCAGGAAAAAGCGAAGCCACGTGGTTGGAAGTCACCTTTTCTAGAAATTCCAGGGCCCCGGGACCGCTGACCCTAAATTCCCCCATGTGCGATACGTCAAAGAGACCGCAGGCGGAACGCACCGCCAGGTGTTCGGCCTTGATACCGCTGTAACTAACCGGCATATCAAAGCCGGCAAAGGGAAACATCTTGGCGTGAAGGGCTCGATGGGTCGAATGCAGGGGCGTGGTGCGTACGGTGGTTGAATCCATGGGTTTGACGGGGATTTTGCTGGAGGTTAGAAGATTCGGAGTAGCTTGGTCGGTTCGGTGAGGGTCTTGATCGATTCGGTGGAAAATAGAAGGGGTCGAACCCCCCAAAAGTACGCTCCGGACCGGACTTATCTTTGGATTCAAAACCACGACCATCATGCAACTGCGCGATCCCCTGCACCTGCCCAGTCTGGCCGCTGAACTCGGCCTCGAAATCATCGGCGACCCTTCCCTGCTGGTTACCGGCATCAACGAAATTCACAAGGTGGTCCCCGGTGACCTCACCTACTGCGACCATCCCAAGTACTACCCCAAAGCATTGTCCTCCCCCGCCAGTGTTGTCTTGATCAACAACCGGATGGAATGCCCCCCCGGAAAGTGCCTGCTGGTCTGCGACGCGCCTTTTGATGTTTACAACAGCTTGGTTCGTCGTTACCGACCTTTTAGCAACCCGATGGGCCACCAATACCATGCCGGCCAGGACGTCGAAATTGGTGAAGACAGCGTGATCATGCAGGGCGTTGTGTTAGGAGACCGGGTGCGCATTGGACGCTCTTGTGTTATCCATCCCCATGTGGTGATCTACCCCGATACCATCATCGGAGACCGGGTGATTATTCATGCCGGCTCCATTCTAGGGGCCGATGCTTTTTATTACAAAAAGCGACCCAACGGTTCCTACGATCGCTTGTTAAGTTGCGGTCGGGTCATCATCCACGACGGGGTAGAAATTGGGGCGGCCTGTACCATCGACAAAGGGGTTTCTGGCGATACCATCTTGGGCGAAGGGACCAAATTGGATAACCAGGTCCACCTGGGTCACGGGGTTGTGGTGGGCAAGAACTGCCTGATCGCCGCGCAGGTTGGGGTCGGCGGCAAAACCAGAATTGCCGACGGGGTCTGTCTTTGGGGCCAAGTGGGCGTACAAAAAGACATTTATATTGGGGAAGGCGCGAATGTGCTGGGGCAATCGGGGGTTACCAAATCCATCCCCGGAGGAAAAACGTATTTTGGAACGCCGGCCCGGGATGTGCGCGATGTACACCGCGAAACCATCGGATTGCGTCGGCTCTTGGAGCCCTAAACGTTCCGCCGGAAGGTCAGCGAATCCGGAAGGTCAGGCGATGCAAAGGCGTGGGGCCCAGCGTTTGCACGGCGTTGCGGTGTTCCGCCGTTGGGTAGCCTTTGTTACGATCCCATCCATAGGTTGGAAATCCCCGATGCGCTTCCATCATGAGGGCATCCCGGTGGGTTTTGGCCAAGATACCTGCCGCTGCGATGCTGCAAAAACGCCCATCCCCTCGGATTTCGCAGCGATAGGGCACCTCCCCCCAGGCCTTGAATCGGTTACCGTCCACCAGAATCAACTGAGGGACCAAGTCGAGTTGTTCCAAGGCCCGATGCATCGCCAAAATACTGGCCTGCAGGATGTTCATTTGATCGATTTCGGCCGGGCTGCAAATCCCCACCGCCCAGCCTAGGGCCTGCTCGCGGATGCGCTGAGCGTATTGTTCGCGCTGTGCCTCGGATAGTTTTTTGGAATCCCGTAACATCGACCAATCCGTGTGGGGGTCCAGGATCACAGCGGCCGCGACCACCGGACCGGCCAAGCAGCCCCTGCCGGCCTCGTCGCATCCCGCTTCACCCTCGATGGGTGGGACATATCCTTGGATGGGTCCTTTTTTGGATGGGGGGAATCCGGCCATGCGGTTTGTTCGAACGTTGCGTTCAACAACGATTACAAATCGCCTTGGAAGGGACGAAGGAGAATTTCTTCAAAAACCGTCCGGGGCGAGGACGAATAGGCATGCAAGATGGCCGCAGCCACATCGGCGGGGGGCATCAAACGCTCTTGGGGCCAAGGACTTGCGGACCAGGAATCCGTATAAACGGCACCGGGCAAGATGGCCGAAACAGCGATGCCTTCTTGGATCCATTCCTGGCGTAACATTTTGGTGAATCCCAGCAAGGCAAATTTGCTAATGCAATAGGAGGCCCCTCCGGGATAGGCCCTCAAAGACGCCACCGAACAAAGCGTGAACACATAGGGTCGGTCGGACTTTTTCAACAACGGATGCAAGGCCCTGCTGAGGCGGTAAGCGCTGTAAACATGCAGGGACATCTGCCCTTCCAATTGACCGTCCGGAGCATCCATCAGCGTATCCGCCACAAAGGAACCCGCGTTGTGAACCAGCATGTCCACCCGATCGCAGTGTTGGGTCACAAAGTCGATCCATCCTTGGCAACCCGCTTCGGTGGATAAATCCGCCGAGGCATAATGCAGGCGACCCGTATCATCCGACCATTCCAAATCCTGGGGGGAACGCCGAGCGCATCCATAAACCACCCAGCCCTGGGCCAGCAATTGACCAGCGATTTCCCGGCCTATGCCCCGGCTGACCCCGGTAACAACGGCCACGCGGCGTGGACCAGGTTTGGCTGAATTTGAATCATTGATGGTTGTAGACATACCCAAAAGTAAGGGCATCCATGCTTGGAACGGGGCATCCCGCCCGCCGAAGCTGGTTACTTTCATGTAATTTTGAGCGAAATGAAATTTTTCTTCCACTTTGGGCGATACCTGCTCATGCTGCGCCAAATGCTATCCAAGCCCGAGAATGGACGCATGTACTGGGAGGAGACCGTGCGTCAAATGGCCTCCATCGGTTTGGGCTCGGTCGGTATTGTGGCCTTTGTAGCGGTCTTTATGGGGGGCGTTTCGGCGGTTCAAACCGTTTACCAATTGGTTGCACCCTACATCTCCCTCACCGTCGTGGGGTCCATTGTCACCAATTCCAGCATTCTGGAACTAGGACCCTCGGTCACTTCCTTGGTTTTGGCCGGTAAAATAGGCTCCAACATTGCATCGGAATTGGGCTATATGCGCAGTTCTGAACAAATTGACGCCCTCGAAATCATGGGCGTGAACCCGGTCGCCTACCTTGTAGGTCCCAAGGTCCTGGCCTGCCTAACGATGATCCCCCTGCTGGTGGTGGTTTCGATTTCCACGGCCATCGCCGGTGGCATGGTGATTTGTCAACTGACCGGTTTGATTACCTACGATCAGTTTATCGAAGGAGCCCGTTCCTCTTTCCTTGCCTACGATGTCTTCTTTGCAATGTGCAAGGCTTTCACCTTTGCCTTTTTCATTTCCTCGGTTTCGGCCTACCACGGGTACCACGTCCAAGGCGGTGCGCTCGAAGTCGGCCGTGCTTCCACCAAAGCGGTGGTTTATTGCTGCATCCTCATTTTGTCGGGGGATTATATCCTGGCTGAATTGTTGTTATGATCCAATTGCAAGGCATCGGCAAACGATTTGGAGAACAGCAAGTCCTCCAAGATATCCACGCTTCCTTTGGCCCGGGTCAGATCAATATGGTCATCGGAGCCAGCGGTAGCGGCAAGTCCGTCTTGATGAAAATCATGGTGGGGTTGGTCATCCCGGACCAAGGGGACCTTTTTTATGAAAATGCCTCGCTGGGGACGATGGACCGGAGTGAGAAACAAATCCTGCGTCAAAACATTGGCATGCTTTTTCAGAACGCAGCCCTTTTTGATTCACTGAGTGTGGAGGATAACCTGCTTTTTCCACTTCGGATGTTCAAACCGGCACCCCGGGCCCAGATGCTGGAAAGGGTCGCCTATTGCCTGGAGAAAGTGGGGCTGGCCGGCAAAGGACCTTTGTTTCCCTCTGAATTGAGCGGGGGCATGAAAAAGCGGGTGGGTATTGCCAGGGCCATTGTCTTGGAACCCCGTTATTTGTTTTGCGATGAGCCGAATTCAGGACTGGACCCCAAAACCTCCCTTCGAATTGACCACCTGATTCGGGACCTGACCCAGGAATTCAACATCACCACCGTGGTGAATACCCACGATATGAACTCGGTCTTGGAATGCGCGGATCATATCATTTTTCTGCACAAGGGACGCAAAACCTGGGAGGGGGACCGTCAACAAATCCTCAAAAGCGACAACGAAGACCTCAACGAGCTCGTTTACGCTACCCGGCATTTGCAACAATTCCGGGACAAAGCTTCGCTCTAAGGCCGCCAACGCCCGGCTGGTCAGGGTGTGTATCGAAGAACAGCCAACTTGTTTGGTAAGGCCGCGCGTTGGGGCTATTTTTGGGCCCGGTCTTTCGAAAACCGTTTTTCTATGAGCATACTTGTCAATTCATCATCACGCGTATTGGTCCAGGGCTTTACAGGTTCCGAAGGCACCTTCCATGCCAGCCAAATGATCGAGTACGGAACCTGCGTGGTCGGCGGAGTAACGCCAGGCAAGGGAGGCACCGAGCACCTGGGCCTACCGGTTTTTGACGATATGCGTAGCGCTGTGAACGCCACCGATGCCAATGTTTCCATCATTTTTGTGCCGCCGGCCTTTGCGGGCGATGCCATTATGGAAGCCGCCGATGCGGGCGTGGCACTCATTGTTTGCATTACCGAAGGCATTCCCACCTCGGATATGGTCAAGGCCGCTGCCATGGTCCAACGCCGGGGTTCCCGATTGATCGGCCCCAATTGCCCCGGCATCATCACACCCGGTCAAGCCAAGGTTGGTATTATGCCCGGTTTTGTTTTCAAGACCGGACGAATTGGGATTGTTTCCAAATCAGGGACCCTCACCTACGAAGCCGCTGACCAAGTGGTCAAAGCCGGCCTCGGCATTTCCACCGCCATTGGTATTGGAGGCGACCCCGTTATTGGCACCTCTACTCGACAGGCTTTGGAGTTGTTTATGCAGGATCCCGAAACAGACGGCGTGATTATGATTGGAGAAATTGGAGGAAGCATGGAA
>Ga0247832_1003213_pt1 | contig 22887 bp, 16 predicted proteins | sample LaCruzMarch2015__10_FD_192407 | JGI IMG/M metagenome (GOLD analysis project Ga0247832, IMG submission 192407) | Freshwater microbial communities from meromictic Lake La Cruz, Castile-La Mancha, Spain - LaCruzMarch2015_4m | ecosystem: Environmental > Aquatic > Freshwater > Lake | place: Spain... | reverse complement strand
AACCCCCCGCGGCCTCACGGCCCTTCGCAGCAAGATGACGGCTTATCAAATTAATGGTGCCCGCCTGGGTTGGCTGCTGATTCCCCAGGAGCAGGCCGTGGAGGTGTTTCCGGCGTTTGGAATCCCGCAACGGCTCGAGCTGCTTGAAGTTCTGGAGGCCACGCCGGAATTCCCGGGGCTACAGCTGCAGCTGGCTGAGATCTGGGCGGGTTGAGCCACGCCTTGCTGCGGCAGAAGTTGGTGGATGGCCTGGGATTACAAAGCCAATCGCGCCGTACCGGTCATTAGGTACTGAATCGGCTCACGCCCCCGCCGCGGCAAGGCCTCAACAGCTCCGGCCTCGATTAGTTGCTGCAGGGTCTGCGATACCGAGGGTTGCTTCACCTGCCACAGCTCCACCAGCTCAGCCTGGGACTGGATTGTAGCCGAATCCACCTGCGCCCAGGCCAGCAGGCGCTCCCAAGCGTTGTCGCCCAGTTGCTCTCGCAGCTCCGCCTGGTTACGTTGCCGCAGCGTCAGCAGCAGATCCTCCAGCCCCACCGGCGCCACGTCGGCCCCAGCGCTGGTGAGCCCCAGCAAGGCTGTGATCCCATCCTCCAGAGCCTTCAACATCCCTCGCAGATCGCCGCGGAACAGCTCGTACAGCCGTTGCACCACGGCAGTGTCCACGGGGGGACGCCAGGGTCTGCCTGGATCAAGCTGCAACGCCCCATAGCGATTAGCCAGCAACTGCTCCACGTCCCCGATAGCGAGGGGCTCGAGCACCAAAGGGTCGCTGAACACCGAGCGGATCTGGGTGTGGCTCTGAACCACAGTGCGCACTGCATCGGTGGTTCCCACCACGATCAGATGTAATCCGTCGTGCAGGAGGGCTTGATCACGAATGCCCCGCAACAGATCCGCCGCCCGCGATGCATCCGCCTCACTGAGATTTTCAAGATTGTTGAGGTGCAGCACAATGCCGCTTGCACCCTGGCCGATTGCGTAACGGAGCAGATCGCGCAACACCCGAGGGCCATCCAGCAGCAATGCCCCTGGTGGTGTGGCGATACTTTCGCTTTGGCTACCCCCCATCAGGCGGATGCTGCGCACCAACTGCTGGGCGGCCTCCACCTCAGGACCTGTTGCCGTTGGGCAGTTGGCCAGCACGGCGTCGTAGACGCCGGAGAGCAGCTGACCCAGCAGCTGTTCGCTGGTGCCTGCGGCGCTGATCGAAATGATCTCGTCGGAACTCCAGTAGCCCCCATCCTGGGCATCGGCCTTCACCGTTTGCACCAGGGTGGTTTTGCCGATGCCAGGGCGGCCCGCTACCGCTCCCGTTTGCGCCCCACTAACAGGCGGAGCGGAGTGGCCTGCGAATCCGCCCGTAACGTGGCCTGGAAGAAGGGCGAAGAGCGCAGGTTGTAGAGGCCCCAGAGGTTCGGCAGTGCCATGGCGGCAAGTACTGGCAAAGGGCAACGTCCAGCCAATACTGGTCATGTATCGGCTGATTTGACAATACTTGCCATGACCCGTTCCCCTAGGGCACCCTTAGCAGCATTTGCTCCATGGCGAGATTGAGATTCGGGTTCGTCATCAGCCCAGCTCCTTTTGCAGGTTTTCGATCACCAGCAACAACGTGTTCAGTTGACGCTGTTTATACCCCGTGTTCATGCAATGACGTAGCTCCACTAGGCTGAGCGCACCCAGAAGTTCTGGTTTCAGCCGCAGATCGTGAAACAGCCAGTCGTGCATTGCCTGGCGGGCGAGCGGCGGCAGAGACGTCATCCTTCCTGGCAGTCACCGCTGTGGGCTGGGTTTTTGATGGATTTATCCAGAATAGATACATTTGAAAAGCAATAATAAATCGATCAGAAGTTGCTATCTTTCCTATCAGTTTTCTGTTCATCCCTAACCATGTAAACTAATGATGACAAGACAATTTCGCCATGCAGCATCAGCACAATACAGACCTGAGATTGACGGTTTAAGAGCATTTGCAGTGCTCGCAGTTATTATTTATCATTTCAATAATAACATTCTTCCAGGAGGATACCTTGGCGTTGATATGTTCTTTGTTATTTCTGGTTATGTTATTACATTGTCATTAGCCTCCAAGAAGAGCAAGAACTTTGGAGATTTTTTGAGTTGTTTTTACGAGAGAAGGATTAGGCGCTTACTACCTGCATTGGCACTTTTTGTTGCAATTTCAGCGACCGCGTCTCACCTTTTCATTCGGAACGCTAGTCAATACTACATAACTGGTGCTCTAGCGCTTTTTGGTCTTTCAAATCAGTATATTTTTTCTCAGCAATTTGATTATTGGGGTTTAAATTCATCAATGAATCCCTTTACAAACACCTGGTCTCTAGGAGTTGAAGAACAGTTCTATTTGTTATTTCCCATTATAGCGTGGTTAATGGGCTTTGCTCAGCACAAAACTCATGGGGCTAGAAATCTTTTTGTATGTATTAGCGTTCTTGCCGTTGCTTCTGCAGCTTCTTATGTATACCTATACCAAATTAATCAAGCTGCGGCATATTTTCTAATGCCATTTCGCTTCTGGGAAATCGCGGCTGGCTGCTTGTTATTTATAGGGTCTGATAAAATATCGAGAATTAAATTACAACTTGATAAGATTCCTCCTTCATTGGTTTTTATATCAATTTCCTGCGTAATGCTTTTCTCTCGCAACAATCCTTTACCTGCAACCTTTCTTATTGTTCTTTTAACATCATTTCTTTTGCTTCAGCTTGAAAGTGGACAAGGTTTGTTTAACCTTTTAACAAATAAATATGTTGTTTATATTGGCCTTATCTCTTATTCTCTATATTTGTGGCATTGGAGCGTTCTTTCGCTTGCACGGTGGACAGTGGGAATATCAAAAGTAACTGTTTTGCCGCTTTTAATTTTTATATTTGCACTATCTATTTTTTCTTATGAATTCATTGAAAAAAGTTCAAGAGGAAATGCATGGTCTACACGAAGATCAATAGCAATTGCAAAAGGTTTACTTATTGCGATTGGTGTCTCTACATTTACCCTCTCAATAGGCTCAGCTTTAAAATCAAAATTTTACTTGGGCGATATTAAACCAAAGGATCCACCTATTAACCCATTGCTTCATTCAACCTTTCACGTAATGGGAGATTCTCATGGCTACGACATTTTAGAACTTCTTAAGATAAATGGCACATATAAAGTTTCATCCTATATAATAAGGGCCTGCAGGTTTTATTTTAATAATTCAGGCTGTCTTAACCATAAAAAAAACCTTAATGAATTGATAAAGATTACCAAGCCTGGAGATGTTGTTATCTTTGCCTCAAATGATTTACCTTATCTGCGAAAGGATCCTGAGGATGCTTCTACAATGCTAAGTTTTTTTGAGTTAGTTGCGCCTCGTTTGAGAGCCAAAAACGTATTAATTATTTTAAAATTGCCACATCCAGAATCAAATTCCCCCAATGTAGGGAATGGCTTTATATGTAAAAAAGAATTCTTTAGACAAACAATTAATTCCGGGTGTTTTGTTAAGGGTTTACCAAAGAATAAGTTTTTATTCAACCGCGAGCAGGCAACAAAGGCATTGATACATAAAATTAGGACGACTTATCCTTATATTATGTTATGGGACATCTCTAGCGTTGTATGCCCTGGGGTTGAGTGTTTCCCAGTTACAAAAGATCATCAATACTTTTCTGATGGTTCTCACTTATTTCTTTCATCAGGAACGCTTTCAGATGCACTCACCTCTTCTCTTAATTTACTGTTGACTTCTCCTAAAAAATAACTTTGATTCAGACCTATTCCTGCTTATTATGAGCAACTCAAAAAGTCGCCCTTGGCAATTATTATTACTTTAGAAATCGGGCATTCGTGAGGTCATGAGTTTATTTGCCTAGTTCCTTCATTCCTTTGGAATTTTCGTGCTGCCCTTAGACACTTTGCTTTCCACACCATAGTATCGTAAATATAAATAAAAAGATTTTGTTAAAGAGAATTATTAATAGTTCTAATAAACTCTTGTAAGGCCTCCCTAAAGCTAGGAATACTAACACTGGAACGGTTGATTAGGGAATCTCTTGGCACCAGGGGTATTCACAGCAGCTGAATCGGCCAACTCACCGAAATTGGCATCTTTGCGTTGAGTGAAGCGGTTTGCTGACCATTTGGGTGGGTTTTTGGCTTTACAGCTCTGTCTTGAACCTTTCAACAGCCCTCTTTTGGGCACACCAATCCCCTCGTCATGCTGTTGCAAGCAAACGTCGACGGGCCAGAAATAGGTTCGTCAGCGCTGCCAGCACATTGATTTTGCAGCGGTTCTTGGCCAGGCCACGCAGACGGGTTTTCTGGATCCCGAATTGGTGTTTGATCACTCGGAACGGGTGCTCGACCTTGGCGCGGACATGTGCCTTGGCCGTTTCGATCAGATCTTGCAGCCTGCCATCGGCGGTATCAGGGAGGGCTCGGCGTTTGCCCGGTCGCATTGCCACCCGAAACTCCGCTGCCATCCCTTCCATCTCGGGTCTCTTGGCAATGCCTTGGTAGCCGGCATCGCCGTACACCATCTCTTCATCGCCATGCAACAGCTCAGCCGCCGGGGTGAGGTCATGCACGTTGGCGGCCGTGGTGACAACCGAGTGGATCAGACCAGAGTCCTTATCGACGCCGATATGGACCTTCATTCCGAAATACCACTGGTTGCCCTTCTTGGTCTGGTGCATCTTCAGATCGCGCTTCCCCTCTTTGTTCTTAGTGGAGCTGGGTGCCGCGATCAAGGTGGCATCCACGATCGTGCCCTGCCTCATCGCCATGCCTCGCGCGCTGAGGTGGGCTTTGACCGTCTCAAAGATCCGTTCGCCCAGTTCGTGCTTCTCCAGCAGGTGACGAAAGGCCAGGATCGTGGTCTCATCGGGGATCCGATCACTGATCAGCTCGATGCCGGCAAAGCGGAGCATGGTGGGCACCTCGATCAGGGTCTCCTCCATGGCCGGATCACTCAGCGAATACCACTGCTGCAACAGGTAGATGCGCAGCATGGTGTCCAGCGGATAGGGAGGCCTGCCGCCCTTCTTGCTGGTCTTGGGGCAGTGGGGCTCAATCAAGGCGATCAGCGCCTGCCAGGGCACCACTACCTCCATCTCAGAAAGAAACCTCTCCCGTTTGGTCTGCTTTTTGGCGGTGGTGATCTCGTAATCAGATAAGCCGAGCTGCTTGCCACCCATCACCCCAGTCCTGGTCTACGATTACAGGGCCATTGTCCCGCGAATGGTGCCGGTTTTCCAGAGTCTCTATAGCCCTATCCAGCTTGTTATTACGAGTTAGGAACATCTATTTCCAAAAAAGTTCCTTTCTCAGCGATTTCTTTATTAGATTATTGTAACTATACATTAGATATTATTTCTTGCCCTAATCAAGTTCTTCTATCACAAGCCTATCTCTCACCGCCTTTGCTCTGAACATTGCTTTTCAGAAGCTCCATGTGTGTGTTACCCACGTTGTCATAGAGAAGCGTGAGGAATTTCATCATTGCAAAACCGAGTTTAGAATTTCGATGTAACTAAGCCAACACCAATTTCTTCTGATATACTTGAACTTTGACTTATTGACCTGGGTTAAGCAGCAAACCCCTCTTCCATGCCAAACTAGAGTATCTCCTCAAAATTATTAAATTTCAGCTTGGCTTTAAGAATATATTCTGCCGATGCATCAACCAGAATGAACTTAATTTCAAACCGTTACTTGTATTATTGAAACTATAGTTTTGCTTGAACCGATACGTGATTCTGGCATAAACTAATGCAACACTATATTCCAAAGTCATAAAGTAACCAGTAAACAAGAAGAAAATATGTGCCCAGAACCGCTTGCTTATCAAAAAATTACTTTATTTGACAAAACAAAGCAAATGTACCATTTTATTATTCTATTAATATTTATATTATAGGAGCTTTTTTAAGATGTTTTGATCAGACCCTTCCCATTTTTAGTTTTAAGTTTTCTATAATGCTCCTACTGCCAGATAATATTCCTTCTCTTTCGAGATTATCTGTCATTCACTTATTTTCTTCGTGTTAAGCTCATGGTACACAGCCTTATTCTTTTTACTCATTATGGGGGGGCCAAAATTTCACGCAGTCGTTTTCTCGCTTCAGCAAAAAAAAATATATTAATTCTCAAGGCAGCAGCTTTAGCTGACTTTTGTATAGTAACAATAGTTACATCATGTGAACCTTTCATTGCAGAGTTAGATAATTCTGTCCAGTCACTGTCTGATAATAAACTTTTGCTGATTAGCCGCTGGCCACTTTTTTTAACCCCAGCCGTTTCTAGAATTTTATGCCTTTTTCTTCTGCCACTGCAGATGCTCTGGATCAGATTATTTAATGATAAGCCTAATTTATTTGCATTTTATAATACATTGGCAAGTGAATCAGTTGGAATGTTAATGGCTGCATTGCTTTATCCAGATACTCCTTGTATATTATTTTATGATGATGATTTGAGGGCGCGTCATTCTCCTCGGAGAGCGTTAGATTTATTCTTCTGGAGTATGGCAAAGAAATTCTCTAACCTAAGGCACGTTTTCGCGGTTAATAATTTGCTAGCCGCAGAAGTTTCGCAATTCGGCATAAATAGTTCAATTTTACCATGCCTAGTCGATTTACGCCCGATCCTTAAAAAGTCTGTTAATGATTGCAATCGGCAATTAAAAATTTGTTATTCTGGAGGCTTAGAACATGAGAAAGGTGCAGATATGATTTTTGAATTAGCAAAAAATTTATCTCCAGACTACTGTTTAAATGTTACTGGAAGTGGATCTATGCAAGCAAAGTTCTCATCCCTTTCTGGCGAAATAAATAATGTTTTTTATCATGGCTGTTTGGAGGAGATTGATTTGATATCACTTTATTTGGAATCAGATGTATTTCTTTGCTTGCACACTTATATGCCAGGTGTTTTCCCATTTAAAATTGTAGAGGCTTTGTATTACGGTATGGTTGTCATAAGTTCGCCAATTGATTTACCAGAATGGCTTTCTTGTATAGATGGCTTAATAGTGTTGCCATCTTTGAACTATAGCTTGAATCCTGTGGCTAGTTTGCTGAATCAGTTAGCCATGACAGCTAGTTACGCCAAATTGCATAATTCTAGAGTATCTTATGTCCAAGATATTATTGAGAAAAATTGTTCTGTATTATCCTTAGCCCTTAAATTAAAGTCCTTTTCTAATTTTTCTGGCTTCTATAATTATGCAAATTCTTAAATTTAATTTTGGCAATTACTCTCGATTAATCATATTTTCTTTTTTGTTTGGGGTCCCTGTATATTTATTTACATTTTTTATTCTTAATAACTATACAGTAGCTGATTCTTCTGACTACTCCGATTATTGGGATTTTGTTAAGTCAGTTTATTCTTTTGATGATGCCCATAACGGATTACCTCGTTATATTAATTCATATGATATAGGTTACTCCATAATTATATGGTTTGCTACTAGGCTACCCTTTTCACGCGTTGAATTTTTTTCTATTTTGAATGCTATAATAGTAACCTTTTCTGGTTTCTACTTTTGTAAAAATTTTTCGTTCTTGCCGAGTATTTATAGCATATTGTTTTTAGGATACTATTTCCCATCCCTCATTATTGCTCCTGAGCGATTGCACCTCTCAGTTTTTTTAATAATTATCTCTTTTTTCTTTTCGTCGTACCCCATTCGCTTATCTTTAACTGTCTTTGCATTGTTAACTCATACTTCTTCTTTCTTGTTCCTAATCGGTATTTATTGTTATCTGTATTTCGACCAACTTAAGCTAGTTTTTGCTTCTTTTATTAGAGGCATACTAGCGATAAAATTTATGTTGGGATTGGTAGTCTTAGTTCTTCTTTATTTTTGTATCCTTGTTTTTAATCCCTCTATCCCTGGTAAGATCTTATCGTATTCTCAATCTTTTTATGGTTTAAAGCAGTTATCTTCCATATTATTATTGTTTATTGCTTACTATTTTCGAATTGCTTCTGGCCCCTTAACTTTGGGCTTTGCCTCCATACTTTTTGTTTCCTTTGCTGTATTAGGGTCATATATTGATCGTTCTTTGATTTTTCTTTACTTTCTGTACGTAATCGATTACCTTGCCTTGAATAAGCACAATCCACAACAGAATCTAGTCTTTGTATTTATCTTACTTTGGTCAGCAGCGAAAAGTTTGTCTTTTTATGGAAACCTTTTGAATGGTGGCGGTGGTTATGGTTAACCTGATTTTCTTATGTGGAGGCTATTAAAACATTTGCTTTTCTTGATTACTCCACACAGTATTATGCAGACATTAGAACCTTTTTAGCTGCAATTGTTGCGGATTGGCATTATTTACATCCTTCCCAGTTGAGTAGGATACGCTTCCAGCTTAGTTATATAACTAAATCTGATTTGCGTTGATAGCCCATCGCTGGCTTCCAACGCCTAGATTTACACTTATTTAATGATCGCCAAGATCCCCCGGTAGCTGCCAGGAAAGATGATATAATAGGACTAATTAGAAGTGTTTTCAGTAGATCTGGCGCGCCGCATTCAGCTCCGGTTTAGTTCGCAGGTCCTGGCATCATCGCTTTATGAAAGATTTAGTGAAGCGGATCTGATCTGATCAGTCATCTTCCTCCGTTTTCAAGGTCGGTGTATAGAGTGTTTCTTATGTATAATCTTCATAACACTTTTTTACAACGATTGCTCCCACTAAACGGCTCCATCACATTGACATTAGATAGTTTATATTCCTATTTAGCCATTTATTTCTGATCAATTTGCTATTCTTCGCATGTTCGGAATCACGGATTCCTAAAATACTTATCCACCTAACAACAGCGCAAGATCTTTAATGCAATTTTCCTATTAAGTTTATATATGTCGATACCTTAGCATGAACTTTGTTTTTTAAAATGACTTTTAAAATTGGCATTGATTGTACGAACTATATTCACGGCAGAGCAATTGGTTTTAACGAATATCTTTTTTCATTACTGCATGGACTTAGCCTTCTTAAGGATGACAGTTTCCATATTACTCTCTATGTTCTAAAGGGGCAGGCTAACGAATTTAAGGCTAGTTTTTCTAATCTAGATGTGATTGAGTTATCTTTTAAGTCTAAGTTTATGGTTTTTTTTATTCATAATTTTCTTTTTTACTTTTTTCAGCGTCAGCATGATGTAATCCTCTTTCCCGCTAACTTTTTGCCTCTTTTATTTCCTTCTAAGTCTGTTATTGTTGTACACGATTTAAATTTTTTGTTTAATCCTGCGTCTTTTTCTTTTGCCCAATTGTGGTATCGACATATCTTTTCTAAGCGATCAATTATACATGCTTCAGCTGTTATTTCTATAAGCAATCAGGTAGCCAAGGAGATATTTTATTTTTCTCGTAGATCTTCATATGTTATTCACAACCCGGTAATGATCGAGGCTTTGCCAGAATCACCTCTAGGTAATTTTATTTTGTGCCCTTCTTCGCTTGCCGCGTATAAAAACATTAATTCAGCTATTGAAGCTTGCCAGCGTTTTGTCTTAAATAATCCTGAGTCTGATCTATTTTTTGTATTTATAGGGAATTGGAAGCCTTCTGCATTTAATCATTTGGATTTGTGTAAACGAATCAAGATGTTAGGATTTGTAAGTATTTCTTCTCGCCTTAAGCTTTTTTCTACTTGTTCTGCTGTTTTAGTGCCAAGCTATTATGAAGGTTTTGGGATGCCTTATTTAGAGTCCCTTATTTGTGCTAAGCCTCTTATTTGTTGCGATATCCCAATTGCAAGAGAGGTTGTTGGCTCATATCCATATTTTATTGGAGAGCCATTTGGAGCTCAACAGATTTTTCTCGCTCTAAATACTATTTATCAAACTAATTTTAGAGTTCGACCATTTGATCCGAAGTTTGTAGCCAATGTGCAACCAGAGAACGCTGCAAAAAAATATCTTAATATTTTACAATCTCTTTTTTTATCATCTCTCAAAGGTGATTCCTAAATGTGAGGTGTAGCTGTTTTTTATTTTTGATTTCTCATGTAAACTTAAATCCGATTATATTCTTTAGCCTCAAGACTTTATCACCGCGCCCCTGCGTCATCTGGGGTTTTTGAAGATCAAGCAAAAGGTTTGGTCTTGTGCACACTCGCCTTTCAATCCTCGACCTATCACCCCTTGGTCATCAACCTATGGCCAGCTGCGATGGCCAGGTAGTTTTAGTATTTAACGGCGAAAATTATAATTTCCGTGAATTACGGATTAAACTTGAACAGCACTTCTACATATATATCCCAGCTGTAAGCAGTCATTAAGTTGCTTTGTTAAGATCCTAAGATTTCTAGTGATGTGCATAACTCCCCGGCACACCTCAGAGGGCGGCTTCCCTTCCAGTTCGATCAAAACCCTAATGGTTGGTTTCAATAGATCCCTGCGTGACGGGTTTCGGGTGAGACGTGGGAGTGCAAGAGATTGGCCAGTTATGTTAACGATTTTCCTAGGACAAGTGCAACTTTCATAGCTATATAATTATTCTTAAATATTAATATTTATCTAGTGAATTGTCATCATTGCATATTTTTGGGTTTGCTATCTTCGACTATACCTTTTTGTCGAGGTTTTTGAGATAGTTAGTTTCTTGAGTCTGATTAAAAGCTTTATCGGATTCAGTATTCCTTGCTTCTTGTGCCATCCAATTTGGAAAGGGCGCAGGCATTTCCAAATCTTGCGCTTTCTTTGTTTATAAATTATTTTTTCCTTAGGCCAAACCAATATCTGTTTGCCCCGGTTTGCAGGTTTATGGTTTTCTATCTGCAATGGTAATTCTGGTTTAACCGATAACTATTACCTCGGTTTGCATGAGTTCCGTGATATGTCTTTTACTGCGTAGTTATTGAAGCCTGGCGACCTGTTCGTTGAAATAGTTTCTAATCTAGGGTCAGATTCATTTATTGCGTCTGGTTTATGCAAAGTGAAATCTATAGCATTTGAACCTGCCACCACTTGCAAAAAGTACAAATAGTTATTAAAATAAATAATTTATGCGATTTAATATCTTTTCAATCTTATGCACGATCTGGCCCATGTAAAGAAGTATCTTTAGAGTCGCTATGGTTATCAACTGATAGAGATGCAATCAATTCTTGTCTAGATCACTCGTATCAAGGTGAAAAGCAGCGTGTACCAGTAACTGCTCTAGATGCTCAGCTCGCGGCACTTCATCCCACTATGATAAAGATCGATGTGGAAGGTTTTGAGTATGATCTTCTTCAAGGGGCATCAACATCTTTGGCGATTGATTCTTGCTTGGCAGTAATTATAAAAGGTCAAAGTGCTGAAATCAGTGCCTTATTACCCTCATCTGGATTTGATGATATTGCTTGTGATCCTATTTTACGTTCTGTCCAAGTTTTTCGGTGCAACCAACATCAAATAAGATCTGGATCAAGAGTGCGAAACTCCATGTGATCCAAGAAAGACTAAGCTCGCTCCTGTTCGGGAGATTTATGGTTGTTGTTTTCGATACTTAGCCTCTTGAGACGCAGGTATGATATAATTCTTAATTATTTCTGCCAATCAAAATATAAAGAGGCTTTCCTTGATTTAATTTTTTTAATACTTCTTTTACTAATAAAGATCAGTGTGATCATTAAGCGCAATCATTTACTAGTTCAGTATTGATGCGGCTTGACCCACCCAAATAAGTGGCTTAATTTTGACTCTATTTCTTTACTATTTGTAGCACGCGTTCTTCTATCTTGACATTTTGCCAGACTTTCATTAAAATATATAGATAGAAATAATAGCCTTCCCTACCCGCTCATTGCAAATCATCCGGAACGTAATTGAACATTGGCATTTTACGGAGATATTTTAAAATGCCTACCTATTCCATTCAAATCTATTTCACAGGTATATGCATCCCACGTAATAGAACATCTTCCTTGTTGTAGTGCGAAACTAGCTCTAGTAAATACATAAAAAATTCTTGTGCCTGCGGGAGGCTAGAGATTAGTGAAACTAAATCTTTCATTTTATATATGCAACTATATTAGTTTGAATGAAGCAAACGCATTTAATTCTGTTGGTATTGAGACAGGCATTGGTACTCAGTTGTGGCCGAATCTGTTTAGTAGAATGTCTGAAGATACACTTCATGTAATGTATAACCCTAAGGCGCTGAAATATCTTTTGAAATCCATAGATTTTTCATATGAACGTTAAGCTAAGTATGGCGATTCCGTTTTTGGCTTTTCCGCGGTAAAGTATCCTGATAGATGGCATTTACCTTGAAACATAGGTTTTGAATGGATTGCATGACTTATATTCGTTTGCTGTCTCAATCCAACTGCTTATTCATGTATTCCTGGTATGCAGCGACAAATTTGCAATGATAAGCCGGTAGCCAGGTAGTTGATGTTAATTGCCTTTGCCAGAGCACGCTATTCTATTTATGGGTTGCTCCCGAGATTTAATTGTAAGTGTCATCAACTGGCCTGATTAAGTCTCAGGTAATTTAAATAAAAAGGTCCTTGCTTTCCTGGTATTTGGTGTTTGTTGTTAGATAACTCCTTGCTATGGGAAGCGATTTGTTTTCTGTACATGCTTTTATCCCTTTAATTTGGTGATTTTTAATGTTTGACAACAAGGTCCTTTTGATTAGCGGTGGCACTGGATCTTTTGGAAATGCCGTTCTGCGCTATTTATTAGATTTTAGCTTGGAAGAAATCCGCATTTTCAGTCGCGACGAAAAGAAGCAAGATGACATGCGCAAAAAGTTTAATAGCCATAAGTTGAAGTTCTACATTGGCGATGTTCGAGACCCTCAATCTGTTATTCAGGTAGTGCGTGGAGTTGATTACATCTTCCACGCAGCCGCATTAAAACAAGTTCCTTCGTGTGAATTTCATCCCCTCGAGGCGGCCAAGACAAACATCTTGGGCACCGAAAACGTGTTTGAGGCCGCCATCCAGTGTGGAGTGAAGCGTGTTGTGGTGCTAAGCACCGACAAGGCTGTTTACCCCATAAACGCCATGGGTATCAGCAAGGCCATGATGGAAAAAGTGGCTGTAGCCAAGTCGCGTAGTAGCTCCAACACAGTTATCAATGTCACCCGCTACGGCAACGTGATGGCATCTCGCGGCTCGGTAATCCCGCTATTCATTGAACAAATTAGGGCGGGCAAACCCATCACCATCACAGACCCGAACATGACGCGTTTCATGATGACGCTTGATGATGCGGTTGATCTAGTGCTTTACGCCTTTGAGCATGGCCGGCCCGGCGAGATTTTTGTTCAAAAAGCACCTGCCGCTACAATCGAGGTCTTGGTTAAAGCCTTAACTGCTTTGATTGGCAAACCCGATCATGAGGTTCGGGTGATCGGCACCCGCCATGGTGAAAAGCTTTATGAAGCTTTGCTTAGCCGCGAAGAAATGGTTTTCGCAGAAGACTTGGGTGACTACTACCGTGTGCCTCCCGATTTGCGCGACCTTAATTACGGCAAGTTTGTCGAGCATGGTGAAACCAAAATTTCAGAAGCCATTGATTACAACTCGCACAACACCCAGCGTTTAGACGTTGCCGGAATGCAGGCTTTATTGATGAAACTTAGTTTCATGCAAGCCATTGCATCTGGTGAACATGTGGATCCTGAGGAATAAGCCATGAAAGTGCTGGTTACCGGTGCCAACGGTTTTATTGGCAAAAATCTGGTTTTGCGTTTGCGTGAAATTAGAGATATCGAGGTATTAGCCTTGGTCCGTGGCGATGGGGAAGGCGCATGGCAAGACGCGCTGGCCCAGGCCGATTCGGTAGTGCACCTAGCCGGTGAAAACCGTCCTGCAAATCCCGAAGCTTTTGATGCAGTTAACACCGGCCTAACGCAACTCCTGTGCAGAACCTTGGAATGTATGAACAAGCCCATTCCAGTGTTGTTCAGCTCTTCGGTACAAGCCAAACAAGACAATCCCTATGGGCGCAGCAAATTGGCCGCTGAAGAAGCCCTGGTTCAGTTGGCTCAGAACAACGGCAACCCGGTGGTCATCTACCGCTTGCCTGGTGTATTCGGCAAATGGTGCAAGCCAAATTACAACTCCGTTGTGGCCACGTTTTGCAACAACAAAGCAAACGACCTTCCAGTGCAAATCAACGACGCCCATGCCCATGTGCCGTTGGTATACATAGACGATGTGGTGAATGCCTTTTTGCAAGCACTTGAACAACCCAGCATGGGCTTAAGCTATCCAGAGGTGTTACCGGAATACACCATCACTTTGGGTGAGCTGTCTGATCAGATCGATGCGTTCAAGAATTGTCGCAGCACTTTGGTGGCTGAGCGCGTGGGCACAGGTTTTACCCGCGCCTTGTACGCCACCTACGTGAGCTATTTGCCGGTAGATAAGTTTGCCTATTGCCTTCCAGCCCATAGGGATGCCCGGGGAGTTTTTGTAGAGATGCTTAAAACGCCCGATGCCGGCCAGTTCAGTTTTTTTACAGCTCATCCCGGCATTACACGGGGGGGGCACCACCACCACACCAAAACTGAAAAGTTCTTGGTGATTAAAGGCCACGCTCGTTTTGGTTTTCGTCACATGATCACCAACCAAGTACACCACCTCGAAACCAATGGCGATCAGCCTCAAATAGTGGAAACAGTGCCCGGCTGGTCTCACGACATTACCAATATCGGTACTGATGAAATGGTGGTGATGTTGTGGGCCAACGAAATATTTGATCGCTACAACCCCGATACGTTTGCGACTTTGGTTTAGGTGATGAAGAAACTCAAAATCATCACGGTAGTGGGTACACGCCCCGAAATAATCCGCTTGTCTCGAGTGATAGCTGCACTAGATGATCATTGTGATCATGTGCTGGTGCATACCGGGCAAAATTATGACTATGCGCTCAACCAAGTTTTCTTTGATGATTTGAGCGTTCGCAAACCTGACTACTTTTTAAACAGTGCCGAGAGCAGCACCAGTGCTGCTCACACCATTGGCAACCTCATCACTGCGGTGGATGGCTTATTAGCTCAGGTGCAGCCCGAGGCCATGTTGGTGCTGGGTGATACAAATAGCTGCTTGTCTGTGATTCCAGCTAAACGGCGCAAGGTGCCGATTTTTCATATGGAAGCTGGTAACCGTTGCTTTGATCAGCGAGTACCAGAAGAAACCAACCGCCGCATTGTTGACCACACCTCTGATATAAATCTTACCTACAGCACTATTGCTCGCGACTACCTGCTCCGCGAGGGTTTACCGCCCGACCAGATAATTAAGACCGGCAGCCCGATGTTTGAGGTGTTGCACTACTACCTTCCGCAGATACAGGCTTCTAACGTGGTGTCGCTTTTGGGCCTAACACCGCGGCAATTTTTCTTAGTTAGTGCGCACCGTGAGGAAAATATCGAATCCGAAAAGCCCTTCACTAAACTGGTAGCTGTGCTTAACAGCGTTGCAGAAGAGCATGACCTGCCGGTGGTGCTGAGTACACACCCACGCACTCAAAAGCGGGTAGATGCAACGGGTGTTGTGTTTCATCCGAATGTGCGCTTGATGAAGCCACTGGGTTTTCATGATTACGTGAACCTGCAGATGAATGCCAAAGCTGTTTTGTCAGACAGCGGCACGATCAACGAAGAGTCGTCGATTTTAAATTTTCCGGCTCTTAATCTGCGCGAAGCCCATGAAAGGCCCGAGGGAATGGAAGAAGCAGCCGTGATGATGGTGGGATTGGAGGTAGATCGTGTGCGCCAAGGTTTAACCATTGTGTGCAAACAGGCGCGAGGTGAGCAGCGTGATTTGCAATTGGTGGCCGACTACAGCATCACCAATGTGAGTGCCAAGATTGTTCGAATACTTCATAGCTATACAGATTATGTTAATAGAATTGTATGGAAAAAGTATTAATCCAAAATATATCAAGTTGTGTTCAGGCTAAGCATCTAATAGTTCCCACCCAGTACTATGATCCCGGGACACTCCAGGTCAATCACCTTGTAAAGTTATTTTTAGTAAGGGGTTGGTATGTAACTGTCACCGCTGTTCCCCTCTACCCTTCTTGCTTCTACTCATAAATCTACATTCCCTTAGGCATGCATCATATCTTGTGTTTGTTGTGATGTAAACAATCCTTTCAATAATTTGTCTGCGTTATATATTTTTTCTTTTTATATTTGATTGCAAGATTGCCCTTTTGAGGTCCATTTCTTGTATTCCTTTATTTTTACTGTATGCTTGTATTGATAGGCTAATTGCTTTTCGAGGCTAAATAAGGGCTTTTCGAAATTTATTAGTATTCCTTTATAATGCAAAATTTTGTTTATGTGTGGAATAGCTGGCTACATCGGTAATTTGTTCAATCTTGATTTTCCTAGAGTTATATCTACCTTGGCCCACCGTGGACCTGACTCATCTGGATTTTTTGTGGATCAAGCAAAAGGGGTTGGTCTTGTCCACACGCGGCTATCTATTCTGGATCCATCACCGCTTGGTCATCAGCCCATGGCCAGTGACGATGGCCAAGTGGTGTTGGTATTCAATGGCGAAATTTATAATTTCCGTGAATTACGGATTGAACTTGAACAGCAGGGTCATCAATTTTTAGGAGATTCTGATACTGAGGTATTTCTAAAATTATATCTAGATCATCGGCAGAAATGTGATAATGTATCTCTAATGCTGCGAAAGCTTAATGGTATCTTTGCTTTTGCACTTTGGGATGCCGATCGTGGCGAACTGCTGCTGGCAAGGGATGCATTCGGCGTAAAGCCTATTTACTACAGTTCCGATGACCAGTCTTTCGCTTTTTCCAGCGAGATTAAGGGCTTGTTGCCCTTATTGACTGGCGTAGGAGACCTTGATATCTCAGCTATTGATCGATATATAAGTTTTCTATGGTGCCCGGGAGAGGGCACGCCAGCTTTGCAGGTGCGAAAACTTCCCCCAGGCGAGGCCCTTTGGGTGAAGGAGGGCCGGATAGCCGAGCACTTTCGCTGGTATCGTCTACCGGCTTTTCAGTTGGTTGGAAAAAGATCAAACTTGGGCTTAGCCGAAGCTGTCCGGGGCACAGAACAACATTTACGCCAAGCTGTGCAGCGGCAGCTGATTGCTGATGTACCCCTTGGAGCCTTTCTCTCCGGCGGCCTGGATTCCAGCAGTGTGGTTGCCTTCGCCCGTGAGCAGATCCACGATATTCGCTGCTTCACCATTGAATGCACAGGTTCGAGCGAGGAGGGCATAGCAGATGATTTGCCCTATGCCCGGCGCGTGGCGGCGCATCTAAATGTGCCCCTTGAGATAGTTCGTATTGATGCCGCGCGCATGGCGGAAGATCTACCTGCCATGGTTGTGCAACTTGATGAGCCCCTAGCTGATCCAGCCCCCCTCAATGTGCTTTATATCAGCCGTCTTGCCCGTGAGCAGGGCATCAAGGTATTGCTCTCAGGGGCCGGTGGGGACGACCTTTTCACTGGCTATCGCCGTCATCGGGCACTGATGGCGGAAGGCCTATGGTCTTGGCTACCTAGATCTGCGCGAGTAGGTCTTGAGCAACTTTCATGCAGGTTAGATCAGCGCCGGCCTATCTTTCGTCGTTTGAGAAAACTATTTAACGGAGCTTCTTTAGGCGGTGATGCCCGTTTGGTGAACTATTTCCGCTGGATTGATCGCAAAGACTTAGCCGCTTTATATACACCAGAGTTTCGTGTCGCCTTGGGCGCGGCCAGGGCTGAAGATCCAATGCTGGAATTCCTGGCTGATTTACCTTCAGGTACAAATAGATTAGAACGTTTGCTTGCCTTGGAGCAGCGTTTTTTCCTCACCGATCATAACCTCACCTATACCGACAAGATGTCTATGGCTGTGGGTGTAGAAGTACGAGTTCCATTTCTTGATCTCGACCTAGTTGAGTTTGCCGCCCGCATACCTGCTCGCTTTAAGCAAAGAGGTTCTTGCGGAAAGTGGGTACTCAAGAAAGCGATGGAGCCCTATTTGCCACGCGATGTGATCTATAGGCCCAAGAGTGGTTTTGGTGCTCCACTTCGCAGTTGGATGCGTAATGAATTGCGTGATTTGCTTGGTGATGTTCTTTGTTCGGCGAATCTGCGCAGCCGAGGTCTTTTTCAACCCAATGCTGTTCACCAATTGATAGCAGCCAATGACTGTGGCAGGGTTGATGCCACTTACACCCTGTTTTCGTTGCTTTGCATCGAGCTTTGGTGCCTTCATTTCATTGATGATAATCCAGCACCTTCTTTTTCATCATGAGCCTTAAAGATTCTGTTCGTGATTACTGGGACAAGGCTAGTTGTGGTGAGGATCTGTATCTCAGTTCCACCAGTCGCGAAGGCTACCGTGAACAAGCAAAGGCAAGATATCGCCTTGAAGGTGAAATGATTTTTCCCTTTGCTCACTTTCAGGAATCTAGAGGTCTTGAGGTTCTCGAAGTTGGTGTAGGGCTTGGCGCCGATCATCAACAATTCGCCCTGGCAGGCGCGCGGCTAACTGGTATTGATATAACCCCGCGTGCTGTTGCCCATACACAACAAAGGCTTAAATCTCTTGGCCTTAATTCATCGCTTAAGGAGGCTGATGCTGAAAATTTACCCTTCGCCGCTGAATGTTTTGATTTAGTGTATTCCTGGGGCGTATTGCATCATTCACCTGATACACAAAGCGCTGTTAACGAAGTATTTCGTGTCTTAAAATGGGGGGGGGTAGCACGTATTATGATTTACAATAAGTACAGTATTGTAGGCTTAATGTTGTGGTTGCGTTATGGCTTAGGTAGTTTCCGGCCATGGCGCAGTTTAAAGAGTATCTATGCTCAATATCTTGAATCTCCTGGCACTAAAGCTTATTCCTTGCAGGAAGCACTTATTATGTTTGCCGATTTCACTCATGTTGAGATTAAAACCCCTCTTGGTCATGGTGATCTCTTAACCAGCGAGGTTGGTCAACGCCATCGCGGCTTTGTCTTATCTTTAGTTCGTTTATTGTGGCCCCGCTGGTTTATAAGAACTTTTCTCCCCCAGTGCGGCCTGGCGATGTTGATTACAGCATATAAATAAGTATTTATCCAGTGAAACAACTCCTTCAATCCCTATCCACCGGCGCCACCGAGTTGCCTGAATTACCAGCCCCAGCTGTAGGCCCTGGCCAGCTTTTAATCCGTACCAATTGTTCCCTGGTATCTGCCGGCACCGAACGCATGTTGGTGGATTTTGGCAAGGCCAATTGGCTTGATAAGGCTCGCCAACAGCCAGATAAGGTTAAACAAGTGCTTAATAAAGCCCGCACCGATGGGCTTTTCACCACCCTTGAGGCCGTGCGCAGCAAGCTTGATCAGCCTCTGCCACTTGGCTATTGCAACGTTGGCAGCGTGGTTGCAGTTGGGGATGGGGTGCGCGGTTTCCAGCTAGGTGATCGTGTTGCCTCAAATGGGCCCCATGCCGAGTTGGTGGTTGTACCGAAGAACCTTTGCGCTGTAATTCCAGCTGGCGTGAATGACGAAGCCGCATCCTTCACGGTGCTGGCCTCCATCGGTCTCCAGGGCATCCGCTTAGCCCAGCCCACGCTTGGTGAAACCTTTGTGGTGAGTGGCCTTGGCCTGATCGGCCTGCTTACTGCTCAATTACTTGTGGCACAGGGTTGCCGCGTGCTGGGCCTTGATCCGGATCGCGCCAAATGCGCCTTGGCTGTCTTCCTGGGCATATCCGCCCTTGATCTCTCCAGTGGCACTGATCCGGTTGCTTGGTGTTTGGAGCACACTGCTGGTATTGGTGTGGATGGTGTGCTGATCACCGCCGCCACTTCCTCCAGCGAGCCGGTGCACGTGGCCGCCCAGGCCTGCCGACAGCGTGGCCGCATCGTGCTGGTGGGTGTTACCGGCCTAGAGCTACGCCGCGATCTTTTTTATAAAAAGGAGCTTTCCTTCCAAGTGAGCTGCTCCTATGGCCCCGGTCGCTACGACCCCGCCTACGAACAGCAGGGTCACGACTATCCCATTGGTTTCGTGCGCTGGACCGAACAGCGCAACTTCCAGGCCGTGCTCCATGCCCTGGCCAACGGCTCCCTACGCACCGAGCCGCTGATCTCCCACCGCTTTGCCCTTGAGCAGGCTGCAGATGCCTATGAGCTGCTCAGCAGTGGTGCACCTTCGCTTGGCATCCTGCTGCAATATCCCGGCACCGCCGATCCCAGCCAGCAAACCATTGCCCTGCAGCCGGCCTCACCGCCAGCTCTAGTACTAGCGCCTACCCAGCCGCTGCTTGGCGTGATCGGTGCCGGCAACTACGCCAGCCGCATGCTGATCCCGGCCTTGGCTAAGGCTGGCGCCCAATTCCATACCCTCGCCGCCTCCAGTGGTTTGGGCCCAGTGCATGTGGGCCGCAAGTTTGGCTTCCGCCAAGCCAGCACGGATGTTGCAGCCCTGCTAGCCGATCCCAGCTGCAACACCGTGGTGATCGCCACCCGCCACGACAGCCACGCCGCCCTGGTGCAGCAGGCACTAGCCGCTGGTAAGCACGTGTTCGTAGAAAAACCCCTTTGCCTCACAGCCGCAGAGCTCAGCGCCATCGAAACTGCCTACACCGGTAAACAACGGTTGATGGTGGGTTTCAACCGCCGTTTTGCGCCGCTTCTTGTTGAACTGCAGCAGCAGCTGGTCCGCCTCAGCGGTCCCAAGGCGTTTGTTTACACCTGTAATGCTGGAGCCATTCCTGCTGATCACTGGACACAAGACCCTGCCCTTGGCGGCGGTCGGCTGCTCGGTGAGGCCTGCCACTTCGTAGACCTGCTGCGCCACCTGGCCGCCAGCCCCATCGAAGATCTGCAACTGATTAGTGCGGCCGATCTCAAATCCTGCCCCGACACCTTCTCGTTGCAGCTGCGCTTTGTTGATGGCTCGATCGGCACCGTCCATTACTTCGCTAATGGCAGCAAGGCTTTTCCGAAGGAACGTCTGGAGGTGTTCGCCGCCGGCAAGGTGCTACGTCTAGACAACTACCGCAAACTACAGGCCTGGGGCATCCCCGGCTTCCGCACCCGCCGCCGCCTCTCCCAAGACAAGGGCCAAGTGGCTTGCTGTAAGGCCTTCCTCTCCGCCATCAATGCCGGCGTCCCTGCGCCGATCCCAGCTGGGGAGCTGTTTGAGGTGCAGCGCTGGTTGTTGCAGGCGGTGGGGCGGTAGTATGTGCGTACTGAATTCAAAAGGTTGGTGTGGATGAGGGCGAGATTGAGCGCAATACTATTAAAAAGGTTGATGCCACTTCAGTTCTTGCGCTTCTCGCGGGCATCTCAGCCGGTTGGATCACCTTTGTAAACACCTTTAAGCATGAGTACCTCCACATCCCGTCCTTCCAGTTCGGCCAAGGCTCGCTCTGCTTCGCGTTCCCCGGCCTCAGCTTCACCCCAGAAACCAGGCACACTTGGCCAGCGTTCCTGGCCTTGGTGGCGATCCTTCTTGTCGACGTGCAATTGGCGACCCGTTCGCGAGCTCGACAGGAGAGCAGCCGCCGACAAAGCGATCGCCGACAAGCTAGAGCAATCGACAGAGCTGTTGAGACAGTCAAACAGTCGACTGAGGCAAATCTTGCGATCCTATGAGCCCTCGAGTTCCTCCAGGTTGTCGACGAAACAATTCCTGCACAACGTGATCCAGGAACTCAGTGATTCACGTAATGCTGGAGATCTCCAGCCCTAATACCTCGTTGTATTACCCAGCAGTAATCAGCCCCCGCTACCACGGGGGCTTTTTTTGTGCCTTTTTATAACGGTTTGACGTTCACCTGCTGCATCATTGGCCTCGGTTACATCGGCCTACCTACCGCTGCCGTGCTCGCCCGTGCCGGCCATCGCGTGATCGGTGTAGACGTCAATGCCCAGGTGGTGGCCACCGTGAACCAGGGCCTGATCCACATTGTGGAGCCCGATTTAGATCAGGCCGTTGCTGAAGCAGTTGCCAGTGGTGCCCTCACAGCCCAGCTCACGCCGGCCCCGGCCGATGTGTTTCTGGTCGCTGTTCCCACACCCTTTCGCAATGGGCCCAATGACATCCCCCTGCCGAATATCGACTACGTGCTGGCCGCAGCCCGTGCCATCGCCCCGCTGTTGCGCCCCGGCAACCTGGTGCTGCTTGAATCCACTTCGCCTGTTGGTACCACTGAGCAGGTGGCCGCTGCGATCAGCGAAGTATCAGGCCTAAATAGCGATCAGCTCCATATCGCCTACTGCCCCGAGCGGGTGCTGCCTGGCCGCATCCTCACAGAACTAATAAGTAATGATCGCGTTATCGGTGGCCTCACGCCCGCTGCAGCAGAAGCCGGTAAAGCTTTCTATGCCAGTTTCTGCCAGGGCCAGCTGCTCACCACCTCTGCCCGCACCGCAGAACTGGTAAAGCTCACCGAAAACAGCAATCGCGATGTGAATATCGCCTTTGCTAATGAGCTTTCTCTGGTGTGCGACCGCCTTGGCATCAACGTGCGCGAGTTGATACGCCTTGCGAATCACCATCCCCGAGTGAATGTGCTCCAGCCAGGTTGCGGTGTGGGTGGCCATTGCATCGCCGTGGATCCCTGGTTTATTGCCGCCGCTGCCCCCGATATCACCCCCCTGATACAAACCGCCCGCCGTGTGAACGATGGCAAGAGCCGCTGGGTGATTAAGCAAGTGCAAGAACGCGCTGCTGCTTTGGAAGATCAACTCGGCCGCCCAGCCCTCATCGGTTGCCTCGGCTTGGCTTTCAAGCCTGATGTGGACGACCTGCGCGAATCCCCCGCCCTCCATATCACCACCGAGCTGGTGGTGGCAGGCCTAGATGTGCTCGCCTGCGAACCCAACCTCAACGATCACCCCACCATCAAGCTCCATTCCCTTGAGCAGCTGCTCG
>Ga0247832_1003212_pt1 | contig 22890 bp, 25 predicted proteins | sample LaCruzMarch2015__10_FD_192407 | JGI IMG/M metagenome (GOLD analysis project Ga0247832, IMG submission 192407) | Freshwater microbial communities from meromictic Lake La Cruz, Castile-La Mancha, Spain - LaCruzMarch2015_4m | ecosystem: Environmental > Aquatic > Freshwater > Lake | place: Spain... | reverse complement strand
AAAATAATCGCCCAATATTCTGCTACAACAAACTAATAACAGCTTAATACAAAGGTCTCTAATACCACCTAATACACTCCTCTCATTCTAGAAACGACGGTGTCAATTCATAATAATCGTGAGTAATAATACTATTTTCATGTCACTATTTCGTGCTCTGTGGTCGAGGGGGATAATGTTGAATGTTGCGTTGCCGGGGTCCCTGGCGTGCCGTATCCCAACGATGTTGCTAAATTCCGATATATTGTTGGGGGCCGGTAGTAATGTCGGTCCGCGGGCCAAGATGATAAACAGGGGGGGGGGAGGGAACAATGAACGAAGCCCGAACACATCTAATTCATCTTTTATTGTTCATCGTTGCTCCATCATGTTGTCTTCTTCTCCCAGAAGATCCTTCCTCCTTCAATCATGTCATCGGATGGTAGTCAAGACGGAGGCGAGCCTCAGCAAAATATTAACGACGAAGGAATTGTTGACGCAGCCGACCCTTCGTCTGTGGATTTGTCCACGCAAATTGAACAGAACAACGTTGATGATATGGAGGCTCGGATTAAGAATGCCATGGCGGGGATGGCATCCGGTGTGAATCCCACGCAGTCGGCTGTTCAACAATTGGAAGGTCTATTCCCGTCGACTATTGGGGGGAATGGTAACTTATCCTCAACCAAACCGTCGGCCGGGGGCGGTACTACAGGTGCACCCTCCTCGGTCTCGAATAATGGTAACGGTGCACCTGTATCACAGCAACCTTCGGCACAGGATCTAAGTCTACTATCATTGTTCAACAATTTCTTGACCCCGAGTGACCTGGCCATGGCCATGAATGATCCCAACTTCCTAATGCCTACTCCCTTTGCTCCTGGTCAGAATGCATACACTCTTCAGCAACAACAACGAGCAGCGGCGAAGTCGGGGGGGATTGCCCCAACTGCTGCACAACCCGTAGCAGCCAACACTGGAGTCTTGCCCAATAGCGTGTCCTCTCTCTATGGTGCTGCCACTGGTGTCAACAATAACGCACTACAATTCCCACAATACAACATGCTCCAACAACAGACCCAGCAAGCATTACTACAGCAACTTGGCCTCGGAGGAGCAGCGTCAGCCCCCACAATGCCAGCGGCATCGGCATATGGATTCCCATCAATGGTCCCAATGAATCCTGCCGATATTAATTTTCTACTAGCCACGGGTGCTGCCATGGGCTATCCTGGTGGTGGTGCTGCTGCTGCGGCATCACTGAATCCACATTTGGCAGCGGCTGCCATGATGGGTAATCCAACGGGGATGGTAGCTGGACTTGGTGCCCAATTTGGTGGTGGTTATCGAAACATGTTCAACCCGTCCACCGCAGCAGCCGCAATGAACCCCATGGCACAACAGTATGCTTCCATGACATCTATGCCACAGCAAATGGCAACGATGGATCAGAGTGTCAATATGTTGCCATCTCGTCGAGAAATTAATGTGAATGATGTTACTGGTATTGGTCCAGATAGTGAACCAATGATAAAGTCACGCGAGGCTCGTTGGATAATTCGGTACAATGAACTGTTGCAGGTAATGTAATACGTGTTGTATCTGTCGTGTTGGTCTTGCTGTACATCTTTGGCAACACAGACCTTACACGCATTCTTCTTTTCTTATTCTGGTGTAAACTTTTTAAGTTTCGAGTGGATAATGGCCATTGTCGTGTCCCTCATGGTTATTCTGCCAATCGCAAATTGTCCTGGTGGGTCATGAACCAACGTGCACAATGGTCACATCGGAATCAGGGTCGTAAGTGCTGGTTAACGAAGGAACGTATTAAGATGTTAAATGACATTGGTTTCATTTGGACTCCACATATGAAAAAGAAGGGTGACGGTAGCAGTAATGATGACGACAAGAAGAAGGACGGTGATGAAACAACAGTGCCTGAGTCATTGTCTTCGAAAAATGGAGAGCATGCTGAAAATGAAATTGATTGTGAGGATGACTTTGACGGTGATAAAGAGAAGAAGAGTAAGAAGATAAAGTTGTGATAAAATGAAGGTCTCAACAGGATATTGTACAGTTAAGTAATATTCTACCTTGAATTTGCATACATGTCGGAGGCGGACAAAAAATTATAGCTGGCGACTAGTTTGAGAAGTAAATCATAACAATTGAGACAACGTGAGATGTGAATTTCAATGTAAATTGTATCTTAGTTGCTCTTTTCTATTTCACTCTGCTCATGATACTACTTGTCGGCAAACATTACATCTATTGCACTTTACTGTCGTAAGTCAATCATGAAGTCCAAGTGCAACCAGTGTGTTTTGAATGAAGGATAATGGAAGGCCAACTGTGACATCCACATCGCCCACTGAATTGAGAAAAGAATCGCTATCGGTAGAATACACACTGCCATCTACCGTAACTCCGTTTCCCAACGTCATCGAGAACCAATCAATGTCAATTCCATTCCAGCAAGAACCCACAGAGATATCATTTACTGTTCTTGGCATACAAATACCCGAGACTGACACTTCAAGCCTTGTTATGTTGTTCATTGTGATTGAGAGTGGTGTTGCATTTGTAGTGATATCGATTCGCCACACGAGAACTCCGTCTTCGTTATTAACAAGGGAACCATCATTGAGGAAAGCCTTGATGTTGAATCCAGGGTGGTAGATCTCAACCGTACCAATCATTTCCTGGACCTGGCAAAGGACACTATTTTCGTGCTTTAACATTCGATTATCAACCAACAGATTCATCATTTCATCGGTATGACCAAAAGCAACAAGTGTGTTCAACACCATCTCTTCAAATTGGTGCTCAAACTCATTCTCGAAGCGGCGGCAAATAAGACCAGCATCCCCGCTATTTTTTGCTACAAGCATGATCATGATGAGCTCTTCCTTAACGCTCTCGCGGCTTGGGCGTTGATTAAGTAAGGTCATGAAATGCTGAAACGTTGCCGATTTTTCATGTATGGTGAACGATGTTGGAGTGAATGTCACAGCCGCCGAGTTTTGCAATCCGACGCCCGTCTGAAGGTAAGACAAAATTTGGCGTTCTGCATATGACTTGTCAGCAATAAAGCTAGCAGTATCTTCATCGCTTAGTCCATCAAGATATCCATTCACTGCACACTGATATGATACTGGAAATATCAGACAGATTTTGCCATCAATATCCTGCTGCGCTCTAACTGGACCCGACAGAGTACCAACAGTTTGGCCCATCAACCGAAACTCGACTGCGTTGAAATCCATTAGACGACGAGGATAAGAGCCGTCGATGAAAATATAGTACGCATCGAGGCCTATAATCTTCTTTGACTGTTTCAGTAATGCAGAAACGACATGACAAGAGAGACGAAGCTCGACTTTTGCTAAGATGTCAACAGCTGCTTTGAGATGCTCGTTTATTCGACAAAGATTCCGGTTTTCATCATCGAATCCAACCAACAAGTAATTACGGAAGACGTCCACTGCTTGATGCATTTGATTTCTTTTTGTGGAGCTGTCAGGGATTCTATTTTTGTTATCAGTCAATATTATTCTCTTTCTTAGAGATCATCTGTCAATCGACATCAATGTTACACTTCACACACCTAACCCAGTGACAACACATTGGTTGGACAAAGGTGAATTCAACTCTTGCCACAGTGTTGCGGCTACCAAGGAGACTATTGAGTTGTGTAACGGTAGTCCAGAAAGCACAGCACGTGCGGAAAATACAAACGCAAGTCCGGAACTATTGTAAAGGCGAAGTTAAAATTAGCAGAATGTAAGAGAGAGGCCGCGTTGATGCTTACTCTTGCACAGATGGAGGCGAAAGCCAAGATTGGATCCACCAAGAAGCGGGCAGACGACAATCATGTGACAAGTGGACGTGTTCCACTCTCAAACATGAACAATGGTGGAGAATTAAAGCGCTTCAAGGTGGAGGAAGAAGTGAAAGTCAAGATAGAGGAGTGGACACTTTAGGAGTGATTTTTTTGCATATTATTGAATCTTGTTTGGTAGAGTAAACATAAACACATACAGCAATACTGTGATAAAATATAATCTATAAATATGGCCCAAACAACATGTGTCATGAAACTAGATTCGCTACGATTTCAGACCGCCAATTTGTGACCTTCGCCATACATCCTCTCACAGTGGGCGGCATTCTCCGTCACAGCTCTAATATACGCTGTCGTATCAAAGTCGGGTGGGCCAGATGCCTCCTCAACCTTTATAATAACGACCGTACTACTTTCCACACTGTCACGCATGAGATGTTTCTTTAGCACGCTTGCATCCTCACTCGAAAGAATTGGAATAGCGGTTAGCCAATGATTGGCACTTGGAAGTGAAATAGTCTCATGGGCGATGAGAGGAGTTTGAGTCCAGCTACGCAATTTCTGCTCGTTGATGGTGTCAAAAATTTCCTTCCAAAGTGTTGGACTGATATTGACATCAAGATCGACTAGGAGTAACTCTGGTTGGGTTGGATTTTCGTCACGCTCCATTTTGGAAGTGTATGCAAACAACAAATCATCTTTCTCATTGTGAACTTTATAGACGCGGAACTCTGCGATGGACGAGAGAGGGGAAGCGTTATATGCATCAATCTGGTCATTGATGTCCTTCTTGTACATCCGTAGAACTTTCACTGCATACTGAGTTTCTTCCACAGAATCATCAATGTACTGAAGACCCAAGCTGCAAGACTTCTTGGCCTTCTTCCACTCGTTCATCTCCATATGAGCCCGTGTTAGAGTACACCATAACATCCCGAACATTTCGTCGCAAGCGTGGACATCGATGGAATGCTCGCAGGCGCAGAGGTCAAGACCAGCTTGAGCGTCAAGTCGTGCCCACTCCCATTTCTTGCCAGACAGACACAGTTTAGAGGAAATAATAAACATTATGGAATGATGATGATAAAAGTTATATTTATCCCACATCTTAATAACTTACCTTCCAATTGAATGCCGTCTCGGACCGATGATGAAAGTATCCATGGTTGAAAGGATCAATCTTAATAGCTCTTGTGTACGTATCGTGTGCCTCCTTATTCTGTCTTGCCTTCTTGAGCACTCGAGCATCGGTAGCAATGCGCTCAGCTTCCGCGCTCATGCGTGAGGTGCCATGGCTACTCCCAATACCACGCCGTTCTTCTTGTACATGTGGTTCCATGAACGATTGTATCTGAGTGAAAAACTCGGGGCATGGTTCGCGTAAATCAGTGCAGATGGTGCGAAATATGTACCCTCTGTCGCTACGGCACGAGAGTACGCTGGTATCTCCCCGTACGGCTGTATGTTCCCCAGGCCTTGAAAGTAGACACTATTAAGGATAGACCACGGTTGCTGCTGAAGCTGTGATGGACCAAGACCGTCGTCATTGGTGGGACGACCGCCGTCATTGTTTCCACCACTTACACTTACCGGCGGCTTCTTTCTTGCCCATCGTCGTACTCACCGCGGAATTCACGACTTCCTTCTATCTCTAGGATGCTGGTGGTGACAACGCCTAAGTAACCAAATCAATATTGGACTAGTATCTACGTACGATGCCGAGGAGAAGATGCTGTTCCCGCAAAGTAGACAGGAGCCATCTCCCCCCCCTGTGAGTTTTCAAGCTGCGATCATTTTACTTCTATCAATCGCATGATTGTGTCGCTATCTTTGGTGGCCACCACGCCCTACACAACTTCAGAATATTTAAGGTACACGATTGAGAGACATGATGAGACAGCATGAGGTGAATGAAACAACGAAATCACTTGTCGCGTACTTCACCAAACGAGACGTCGCGCTTTACGCGCTCGGTATCGGATGCTGCCACAATGGCAATGCTGACGATGTGGAGGAGAACAATGGCCACGACGAGCGCGAATTAAGATATGTTTACGAAAGACATGCAGAGTTCGAGGTCTTTCCATTATATTTGTTAGCGTTGTTTTTCATTGCAGAAAAACGACGTGAGAACCGATCGTTCGGTATACGTCACTTTCCACCAGAATCGATGATCAATCATTTCGATGATGGGACGTGCTGTGGTCTCTTGCCGAAACGATGCTATCGAGACCCGGAGGATGCGAAGCAAGTACAAAATTTGCCAATTTTGCACATGTCACAAAGCTTGACGCTGTACGACAACATCTCATTTTTGGAAATGCACGACGACGAAGCCGATGGTGAGCTAGAAGTTGACCCACCCATGAAGATAAATCTCGAAACTAGGATCACATGTGTGAAACCACATACTATTGGTACCTTCGTAACATCGGTAACAACCTATCATCAAAGTGGAAAGTGCATTGGTACATCTAAGATGGTGGCACTAATACTGGGCCTCAATCCTGAAAAGATAATCCCGTTCGACGAGGCACATATGTCGTCGAAGATGAAGAAGGACGACGAAAGGATCATTGACGGATTGAGAATCAAAAGTAACGATCAAGCTACTAGCCCAATCGATGAAACAAAGACGAAGACGGTTATACGATATCAAATACCAAAAAATGCGGCTTTGTTTTATCGGCTTAGTGGTGACTATAATCCGTTACACGTAACAGGCAATGTGCAGGATGTGACCGAGGGTCAAGAACCAATAAGAAAAAGGTCTGTTCTGCATGGTCTTTGTACATTAGGGTATGCTCTCCGAGCAGTCATGCGTTACGTACATGGTCTGCGAAATAGACAAGAACAATATGAAATGAAGTTATCATCACTTCAATGCAGCTTTGTCAAACCAGTGTTTGTGAATGATGTATTACGTATAGAGATATGGACCGATGAAGAGAAGAGTCTGAGTGACGATGGAAGACCTGTGTTAGATGTTTGCTTTTGTGTGTTTCGAGAACGACATAATATTAGTAGTCATGGGGAGAGGCAGGACGATATGGCATTAGACAAGCATCAGTATGATTTGGTGTTAGACAAGGGTAGAGCACAATTCCAAATGAAGTCTGGTTCTAATGTCGCTAAAGTAATTTCAAGATTGTAAATTTCCACTATTATTGTACAGTGGGGATAGAACTACTTTTCCTTCTCCACAATCTCACACAGGCTTTACTGTGTATAAGCACACACATGTATCCAATGTGATAAAACGTAATGCGTCAGTCATGATTATTTCCTACAGTTATCAGATCAGAAAGGAAGTGCTTTACCAGCCCAATCTATTTAGTTATTTATTTCACAAATGATTAGCCATCAAGGGAGAAGGGAAAAAAGCAAATTATTATTCGAAGAAAGTTGAAAGTCTTACCATAGAAGCCTCCAGTGTTTCGATCGTCAAGCGATTCCACGACTGCCAACAATTTATCAACCTATCAAACATATACAAAAAGAAAATTGAATTTTGTTAACATCATGGATGCGAGACCTGGAGCGCAATATTCATATTGAACTCAAGAAATAGAGAGGATTTAGCACATACCGTAAAGTCGACCGGGAACAATCGACCCTCACTAACATTCTTTTGAAATGGTTTACTAAGTCCTGTATCTGTCGTGCCTGGATGAAGTGCGACAATCCATGTCCCCTGTCGACGTAATTCATGTCCCAATGTCCTCGTGGCTTGATTCAATGCAGACTTTGATAACCGATAACTATACCATCCACCCAATTGATTATCTGATATTGAACCTACTCGTGCACTGAGGTTGACAATGACTGTGGGTGCTCTATCTGTGGGTAATTCTACCTTGATTTTATCCATTCCATCACTATTGAGGTTCATTTCGACATATCTACGCCCACCGGAGGTAAGCATTAGTGGTGACAATGCCTTCGTTAGCATTGTCGGCCCGACGACATTTACGGCCAATGTCTTCATTAACCAATCACGTTCAATGTTCATTACCGATCGTTCAGGTCCAGGTGTTGTCTTACCATCACCGAGTATGCCAGCAACATTAAGCAGTAGGTCAACACGTTGATATGTTTTGCCTATCATACTTGCTAGGGAATCAATCGATGATTGATCTTCCACGTCTAGGGGTAGAATTGTAATCCGATTTGGATATTGCAATGTAAGATCAATCAATTTCTGTGCCGACAAGGGTAATCGACAGCATGCAAGTATTGTCCCTTTCGTTCGTTCTAGTAAACTGATTACGAATTGCAATCCAATACCACGATTTGAGCCATTTACTACAAATATTGCCTCTTGATCCGCATTGCGTTTAGTCGCTGCGTCGCGTGGACTATGAAAGTCAATGTCCGGAAAGACGGGCATCCCGTGTGATGCTGGTGGTTCAGGTGCCTCGAAAGAGGCAGTTGTTGGTAGTGAGGAGGATGATAATATCCGTCGATTGTTAGTACTCAACTGCGTCGTCGGGTCGGGACGTGTGCGATCAATAGATATTGATCGTCGGAAATGATGAGTGACTAAATGCGGCTGTCGAGAATGATTGGATACGAAGCAACATCGTCCGCATTGGCTCAAGCTCGCATAGGATCGCACCAGGAGCAATCCCATCCTCATCGTGTTTGTTACAACTTGTCAGTCCTAATATTTCAGAGTCATATCAAATTGTCACTACTTAGCTTCATCTTTCTCGCTTTTTCCCGCTTATAATTTCGAAAAATGAGAATCTTTGTCCGATGACGATGACTGTTGGTGCTTCTCTTAGCCGGTGACGTTGCGCTGCCTTCTTTGGTGGCTGGACAAATAGACGGGCAATGAAGGATGAGCATCATCGCCCACGCCCTCCAACGGCAGCTTCATCAACAATCACTCGTATAGTCTCTGGCTCTGTCGGATCAATCCTTTACAATGTATCATTCCATCCATTTGAGGTTGTGAAAGTACGTCAGCAAGCGATTGCCCCGACTGCCTCCTTTTCAACTAGTAGTCCATTCAAGACATTCCTACGTGGACGAGGTGCCGTAGTTTTATATGGTATACCAACGAATGCATGCCTCATCGCACCTCAGTATCCAGTATGGCATCCGACATCTCAATATCGTGCAGGTGCCGCTTCAATTTCTACTACCACTCTCTCAAGACCGGGTGTTATTAATAATCTACGGACGATTTCAAGGAATGAAGGCCTAGCGGGACTATTTGCTGGTTTACGACCCACATTACTTGCCGTGGTACCAAATGCCACCATCTATCTTAGTGCATACGATGAAATTACATCACGTCTCAAACGATACGATCGATCATCAAGGAGTAGCAGTACGAACAGTGATATTATTCCACGTAAAATGCATACACTGCGGGGAGGTTCGAATGATACAGCTCCTTGGATACCATTCGTTTCGGGTGCATCTGCCAGATTCATAGCGTCCGTGGCAACAGGTAAGGGTTGTTCATTAATCATAACTTAGATTCATAGATGATTTTTTATCGTTCATTCCTTTTCACTCACCTTTCCCATTCGCCTGTATCATTGAAACTGACATATTTGACAAACGCACACGACAAACGCACACACACTGTCTATAATCTAGCCCCGCTAGAGCTCGTACGGACACGACAGGCCAGTGCCACAAAAGGCAGTGCTCGTTCTCAACGTACAATACTTGACGAATTCCGTCTGTTACTACGTACGTCTGGTCCCACAGGACTCTACCGTGGTCTGGTTCCCATGGTATTACGAGATGTACCATTTAGTGCCATCTATTTTGCCACATTGGAGTCATGTCGTACATCACTGTCCAAGTCAAAGACATTGGGTACTTGGGGTACAAGGTATTATATTGAAATTGGTGAAACACGACCTCCAGTACGAGTTGATGTATTGGAAGCATTCCTTGCTGCTGTTATTGCTGGATCAATTGCCACGATATTCACAACTCCGTTTGATGTTGTCAAGACACGTCGCATGACTGTTCGTCTCAGCAGTAGCAGTAGTATTAGTCCCGGAATGACTGCAAATCAGATGATCAATGGACGTTCACCTACTTCCTTATATGGACACATGAGACTTATCGTCAAGGAGGAGGGTATAGTAAATGGCTTATGGAGGGGGAATTGGGCACGTATGATTAAGGTAGCACCTGGTATGGCGCTTATGATTTCTTCGTATGAGCTGGGTAAGAGACTCCTTGAGGATGTTATGTAAATAATAGGGCAGGGGCTGGAGTTTGTTTGGTGGGAAAAGCCACTAGAAATAATGTACTGTGCCAATAATGTAGTTAAAAATGATTTTCAATATTACAAACATTGATTAAAATTGGCAGCCTGTGTGTTCATAATATTTTCAAGTTGAGCATTTTTACCCATGCTGGACTATGGATCTTCTCTCTCCTGTCCGCTCTCACGTGCTTGCGACATGTCTTTGGACATGTCGGCGACACGAGAAAATGTTGTGTCGGCCAGGGGGTCGAAAAGAGTCGGTGGTAGTCATCTGGAATATCTAATAACTCCGTGTTGACTCTATCTGGTGTCTGTCTCACTGTATTGCCACGTATTGCCGCCAGATTGCTGCCGAAGATGGTACGTGCGTTAGTGATATCCATATGCGAGACAGGGATGTTAGTGACACCAGTATGACTGCTTACCATTGCGGACAGATCTTTATCAGAAGGATTCCCCAATCTTGCTTGTGCCTGGCGTGTTAGGATCGCCCCCTTCACCCTTCACTTCGCCCTTGGAGAATCCTTCATAGGCCTCACGGATTGTTGTCTGTAAGAGAGCAACACCCGTGGGATTCTCATTCATCTTGACATAGGGAAACCCCTGTAAGACGCCTTCACTCTTGCGTTGGAAGACGATTTTCTCGCAGTAGGAGTAGTAACTATCCAATCTCCCCCGGTCTTGTGTCTTGTACTCGATCATGTGCCCCTCCGCCTCCAGCAACCCGGCGGACAAGAGATTCGCGATACCGTCTGGGTTCAACCACATGTGAAACCCTTTGTACCACCCCTTCTTCTTCGACACTGTCATCCCAGAGTTGCAACTCCCCGTGAGGGAATATTTACTATCACAGACCCCCTCAAGGTACTGTCAGTGCACATCTGGTTGTAACTGCTGCACGTATCCAGATAGAGCTTGTCTTGGTCGAGCTTGAACCTCCCTTTCGCCTAGAGGAAGCCGACTCCTTCGATGCTCTTATCATCATCATCCTCATTCCCAACAGCGTCTTCAATTGCCGTAGGGATCTCGTCGGCCTCACTGCCCACGTTGACATGGATTTGATCCTGCTGCTGCGCCGCACGCCGCTGCTTCCTCTCTTCAAGATCCTTTCGTAGCTGTTGCTTCTGTGCTTCTGTCAAATCAGGGCAATCCGTAGCCCAGTGGCCAGGCTTCCCGAACGCATGGCAGTTGCCCTTATCCCTCCGATTGTTGGGAGAGGTAGAAGTCTGTGCAAACGCTACTCCCCCCGCACCAGCTGCAATCTCCTCCCCCCCTTGATAGTGGCGAGAGCAATTCAATCCCTCGGGCTTGAACCCGTTCATGGCGTGGAGGAGTTCAGTATAGCTCTTGGGTAGCATACTACCTTTGTCATCATCCCCCAGCAAGCTGTTGTTGAGGATGCGGTTCTTCACGGCCCCGTACTTCTCTCTGTTGATACCATCGAAGCATAGGAGGACTTGATACATGTTGGTGGCACGCTCCTTAAATTCCGCGAGCTTATCGGTTGCCAACGTCTTGAGATCCACTCCTTCTAGATCCGCCAAATATTGGAATACATGCTCACCGCCGCCAATTTTACCTCCTGTGGCCTCTGCCGATTTGATGTTGGCCTAGAACGATTGGATCCACTCACTTGGCGACTCGTTGGGCTTCTGATAGATCAAGTATGGCTTCTTATCGGCCCTAACCACGCTAAGTAACCCGTGGGTGCCCTCGGCCGCGTTCTTGTTAAAGGAGACTGCCTGAATGAGCGCCATAAGGCCAATCCCATCCTGGTTATCCCTGCACTTCGTGTAATCTTTCATGCTCGTCATCGCCGTCACAGTCGCGGGAGAGCAGTGGAGAGTGAGGAGCTTGTAGGTACGGTGATTATTCTCTATAAATGCCCTCTTCTCATCATCGACTCTTGTGTACTCACGCTCATACGTGAACACTTTTAATCGGTCTTGTTGGTCGGTAGCATCCAAAGGCGTGGGGTAGGTGAAGACGGGTTCCTTGCCATTTCGCATCGCCCTCGCCATTGCCGGCCCCTCTTTCTTCAGACTCAATCCTACATGCCCCGCTAGGGCTTCAACATGGTCCTTGAACCTGCTCGCGCAGTTCGGATCGTCGACGTCGAAGGTGATCTTCTCAAAACCCGTCGTCGGCGCCTTGAATGAGCTGTTCTGGCTCCCATTGTGCGACTTCCTATTCTTTGGACGAAAAGGCAAGTCGACTTTCAGTTTTGTTTCCTCGATTGACATGATACTAACGACTACGGTCGATCACTCCTGCGGTGACGCGGTATCGTAGTAGAATTACTATTGTTGGAGATAACTTAGTTTATTAGTATGTTGAAGCTACACGGTGCTAGCCGTAGTGCTAGAGAGATGAGCCTGAAACAACAGATTGGTTCAGAGTAATCAACTAAGTTATGGCTACATCTAGCAAACAAGGTGTGTCGTGTCAACGCCATTGCGCACAGGCAAGTGTGAGTCTTCGGCTGTAGAATGGGTGAGTGCACCTTCGGCCACTAAGTATGGACAAGCTGCACACAACGCTAGACACATGATTGAATGGGGTCAGTATCCATTCAATAACAAAGAAACGCTAAAACAAGGGGACAAGGGATTCGCCTGGAATCACCGAACACCCGCCACAGCTGGAACATGGAAGGAGACCTTCTTGGAACGGTCACTTCCCAACAAAAACTCCAGCTGCTCTGGAGTCATTTCAGCATGTGCACGACGTTCACTATCTCAACAAAACTCAAGTTCATGTTGATGATCAAGCTTATTATTACTTTTTATTTGTCTTTTATCCCTTTTAACATACATCCTATCCAGCTCACTTTGTCTTTTCAATAGTATGTATCTATATTGAAATGTTACAACCAACACGCTATCTCCTTTTTCTCATAAAATTTTAGAATCCTCATTTTGGCGACCAATTATTGGACTTCACCCATAATGGGGGGTCCGGGGGGCCTCCTCTGGCACCTCCAAAAGCCCAAGCGAAGCAGTTTTAATAGAGTAAGATTTGGCGGGAACGGGTTTTCCTTCCCGCTCAATTCCCAACAAACTCTCCCCGAACGAACCTCCACGAACGAACTCTCCACGAACGAACTGCTCCACGAACGAGTTGCTCCAAGAACGAATTGCTCCATATTGTCACTACTTGTCATCGCATAATCTTTACCATCGCCTCTACGCGTGAATTTGAAATCATGACTTTGCATACCATCGATGAAGTGGGAACAACCCGTTCCTATGACTACTCCGAGGCGACGCTGGCAAAGGCCTCGAGATACACGGCGAGGTCTCCAATGACAAGTTCTTCCTTCGCTGATACGTTCTTCGTTCACTATCCAGCTCTCAAAGAGATGAACTGGGACAACTTGGCGATCCGTGGTGGAGCTATTGTGGACGTGCTCTTGGGTCGGACCCCAACCGACCTTGACCTCTTCATGTTTGGACTGGAATCTCCTGAGACATGCGTCGACAAGGCTAGAGAAGTCCTCAAATTTTTACTTCGTGCGGAGAAAGCATCCGTAGAGGAGAAGAACAAGGAAGCCAAGAGACGCGCGATTCAGCACGGCTACTCCGACCCAGCCGTACAGACAATGTCCATCAAGGCCGTCCGAAAGGGGTGCGTGGTAACAGTTTGGGTAGATGTTCTCAAGTGTCCGATTCAGATTGTGCTCTGCAATTATAGCACGTTCGAGGAAGTTGTACGTGGAGTAGACCTTTCCGTGAGTGGCGCCTCCTTTGACGGCTCAACGGTGTGGGTATCAGAAGCAGGCAAATGGGCTCTTGAGAACATGGCCATTCGAGTGGGAACAGAAGATTACTTTCCGAACGCTGCGCGGCTGCAGAAATATTTCGACAAGGGGTTTGACATTGTACTTCCAGGACTTGATGTGGCAAAGCTTTCCACCAAGTACCACCAAATGGGACTCGCAGATGCTTTTCAAACACCCTGCCTTACAGTCTCACACACATGCATCGCCAAGAACAAAATTCTTGTTAATGATTTCCATTTTCCTATTGACAGCCTACCAGATAATAAAGCTGCAAGTGAGTTGGTGTATGACAATGAAAATGGTAGAATGAATTTTGCCAACGCTGCAGACAATAAAACAGTCCTGTATGCAAACATAGAGAAATTGGCTGGAGTATCCTCTGATAACAACCCCAACCAGGACAATACAACTGCGGCCAGAGATTTTCATGTATATGCTGAGGCTGACTTTGTTACCGATTGCTTGGCGGCGTGGCCAAAACTCACATCTCGGCAGGTTGAAAACACCCTCGAAGGAGCACGACTTGGTATCTTGAAAGGTTCTTCTTTCAACTTTGCGCAATTCGAACAATTTGTCAAGGCTGTTGATCTGAAGAATTTTTTTGGGGCTGTGTTGGACGCAGCCACCAAAGATGGATTTGAGCAAGCTTGCACGAAGGAGTTAGTGGTAGCGATCGAGAAACAGAAAGAAATCTGCAATAGCAAACTCCCTGAGCTCACCGCATTTTATCGGGACAAGCTCCCGCCGGTGCTAACCCCTGAGACCCTATTTAAAAGCTCGAATGTCAAAGGGGCCAATAATTTTTACGGCAAATATATGAAAGATTAGCTTGTCGACGTGACTGATAAGGTTAGTTGTCCTTAAATCATCAAATAGAGTAGTGAATATCTTGTATCTGTCGTGACATAATATTATGACTACCAACATGTTGCAGTAGATCCTTATCAGGCTCATAAAATTCAGATTCTGGATCACAACACGCATCCACTCCTAATCACTACAACTCGCACAATAAATATAATGAAACTTATAACCTTCGTCTTTTCTACTGTGTGGTATTTCGCTCATGCTCAAGCAGAGGAGGAAATCTTTCTTCGTGGTGCTCAAGGTGACATCGGTGAACAACGTTTATGTAGAGCTGGCAATAGCTGTGGAGGAGGGCGTCGAGCAGAGGACCAACAATGTTGCTACTACTAATTATGGTGATGATGGCGGCATGAACCTCGAACCGTCATGAACAACAGCTTCAGTCCCTTGGTGGTGACTGGACTTTCTACACAAGAAAAACTCCCAAGGTTAGGTCATAAATAGACTAAGAGTTGTGTGATAAGAATACTAATCATCATCAATATCTTGTACAATGAAGTAGTGTCTAGTAGAGGATGCACGTGTCAATAAAAAATCAACCTTATTGTTTTTAAAGAAGTTCTCTTGATAAAGTACATCAGCTGAGAAATAGGTCATGAAGGATAATCAATACTGTCACTTCACTTGTCCATATTATACAAACGTTCTAAAATCTCAAATGGTACCTCGCTACTATAATCCCTAACAACATATTCCTCAATCAATTGTCGTCGTTCTACACCAAAGATGGTTAGTAAATGTTCACAACTGGGTATGACTTGTTCTACTAATGTACGATATACAAATTTTGCCTTATCAGTGGTATACATAGTTAACATTAATGATGATCGTGGTGATGGATCAGTAGTAGTTTCTAATCCATCAAATTCAACTATTGATGCTAATGACTCTATTAATTCAGTAATGTAATTTGGTAATTCGTTGTTGCATATTCGTTTATTATTATTACTATTGCTGTTGTTGAGGGAATCATCTTTACGACGACTGCACCAGTAGACAACATCATCCAAACATTCACGCAGCTGTAATCCACTTAGAGTTTGTACCCGAGCATTAGCTCCACCACCAATCTTTTGTGTAACTAATGCTTTCGCTCCAAGACGTGCTTCTAGATATGGTTGTTTCCGTTGATTGTCTGATTCGACAATCGTTTGTTCATTGTTATCTATGATTGTGGCTCTAGGGAGGAGGAGTTTATTATTCAATGATTGTGAAATATTAATTGCCCAATATTCAGTCCGTAATATTGTCACGAGACATAGCTCAAGCTGTCGTCGATTACTACTACTGCCACCAAACAATGGTAAACCTGGGAGTGCAATTGCATCTTCTACTGGCCACATTGTCTGCGCTGCCACCACCCTAGTTGATAATGATATACAAGCAACGAGCAATCTTCTTCGCCTTCCATCATTTTTATTGCCTTCGTTCACAACTAATTCGCTGTTATACCGCTGTTGGAGTTGATGATCGGTTGTTTCTGAATCAAATGCTGACGTATCATCATTACAGGAAGAAGAGAAACGACGGCGACCACCACTCATAAATCCATGGACGGATCCTACATGGTGCGAGACGATGACAAGGGAGAGTAGGGAGGCTCGCAGGGGAAAATGACGCCGCATGAGCCCGCCAAAAGATGTGGTGCTACTAGAGGTTGAAAGAATAAGTCCATCATTTGTTGATTACTCCAAGATAACCATCTTTCTAAAATCATCTTTCTTTATACTCTATTCTTTAGCTTTATATTTTGTATCGATTTTGTGCTTTCTGCAATGGTACCGCTCGGAATAGTCCAAGTATTCTACTTTCCTCTATACCAACCAGTATGCCAACCCATTTGTTTCACAGTCACAGGTCACAGTCCCATCTCTGCTTGACAAATTCATTATTTTTTGTTGTGAAGTAAAAGTAGAATTGTTATCAGTATTCCCAACTTGTACTGATTGTTGTTGTTGTTGTATTATGCCAAAGTAAGGTAAGGCAAAGTATAAATATCCCTTGGGGATGGAAATATCTCCATTGGTAGTTCCAGCAACAGATAGACAAAATCGCATTGTTTTTGTTGCTGTTGCTGTGGATGATGATTCTATGCAATATCCTCCATCAAACATTTCCATCTTATCAAATCCTCCAAGTAAACGTGCATTCGGAGCTGAATGTAATGCATATATTGGTGACAATGATGATTTACTGCTACTTGTTGAAGAAATCAATTTTAGTGCAATGTCATCCGAAGCCAAGTAGTCGTTTACTATTCTTTGCTCCTCCTCCTGTGATGATGATGCAATATCATCAAGTTGCAATCGCAAGAATGATACATCAAGAGTAAACTCCAGTCGGCGACCACTGGCCCCCCATCGTGGTTCCATCCATGTCCCTGGCTCACGTCCAATATCTATGTACAGTCGATGGGCACTATTTAATAAATGAGATGGCAGTGTGAAGTCGGATAGCGGAGTTGATGATTTTTCACCCACTACAGATATAACTTCTTTGGATAACTGTGTCATCGTTGTAGATTTATCAGACGACGACACCAGACTCTCACGAATCTCCTTGGCCTTTGCCATGAGCTGTCTTGCCTCCTCTACCAATAGATCATTTTCGTCATTGTCGAGAGCGAGAGCAGTACTGCTACTACTACTTCTATGAGGACTGCGATGATGATGACGATGAGTCGTTAGCATTTGAGGCGACTGCTGGCAGACGAATGCAGTTGCAATCTTCTCTTTCACGTTCCATTGCAGCAAGGCCGATAGTATCGCAGAACAACAACGCATTGACTGTATTTGATCGCTACAGACCCTCCTCCTCAGGATGATTAGAGCTCGGTCGCGGTCCCGCGCCGCCGGTCCCGCCCAGTGAGGAGAGCGCATTTTCTCGTCGGAGGAGCGGAAAAAAACTTCAAATGACAAATTAATTCTTACACACGCAACGTTCAACGTTCTCGAAATGACGGACTGTGGTGCGGTGTGTGATGGCCTAGAGTGCTGGTGTCGTGTGGATCGTGGCGGATTGAATGGTACAAAGTGCTAACAGAAATAGTTAGTATCGAAACGGTTGGTGTTTTTGAAAGGCTTGCCCTCAAATTGTAAGTTAATGTCCGATAGTAGGACGGCACCGCAGACCCCCTTGCAAAGGACGTCGTCCTTCATTAGGAATAGATCACGCTCGTCTAGTCCCTTTCTGGGACCGCTGAAATCTCCCTCAAGCGATGAGTCCTCACCGTCAGGAGATACCAAGGGGGGAGGCAAGGGAGCAATAAAACACTTTAATAGTACGAATAGCAGTCCTACGAATACTTCCATTGAATCGTACGCTGTCTATCATGATGAAATTGTCACGGCATTAATCGATGAGGCTATGAGAAAAGGAGAGAGTGAAACCACCTCTGCAATAGTAGCAGGAGCTAGTGGTGCCCAACAGGTCGTTAACACAATGAGATCGTCATCACCCACCAAAAGCAAACGTAGCCCAGCGAAACAACTTGGCAGTCCATACAAACTACGGAAGTTATCGCGTGGTGGCGATTCAAGTGGGGGAGGAGGAGGGGGGGAGAAGAAACCTCCAACCCCATCTTCTTCTATCGGCATTATTTCACCAACATCAATTTTCGGCTTATCGAAAAATCCAACAGATTACTTCCATAAAGACTGTAAGTTACAAAAGGAGGTTGGAAGAGATGCAGCATCACAAAAGTTGTCGACTAGATCATTATCTACTATTAGTACTAAAAGTTCTGCCACTGGCAGAGCTGCAACATTGATTAAACTGCGAGAAAAGTTGTCCCTTTTGGGGGATATTGAATCTGGCAAGTATGGAATGGCAGCAGAAATGTTACGATCGGATGCTGTGGCATTTGCCATACAGGCTGACAGCAGTGCCAATTACAGTGGTCCGTCCTCCCCCCAAAAAAATAATCGCGTACAAAAGGTAGAAACGCGATCAATCCTCACATTAAGAATGGGATTCGTTAGTATTTGCTATGGCATATTACTTCAATGGGATTGTATGTCAGGATTAGTCGAATTGATTGTCCTTCGTAAGATGTGTCATGATGACTTCTTGAAGAGGAAAGGAGATGATCCATCACCAACAACTAAAGAGTCAAAGTCCTCCCAGCAATTGATACACAAATCAACTCCGTTCCTTCCACCAATGCCGGCATTAATCCCAATACCACTTCCAACCAATAGTCCCACGGAGGTATCACTTGACTCAGCATCAACATCGATTGTAGCTCGAGGTAGTAAAAGTAGCCGTATTGCTCTCCCTCACTTTACGTTACCATCATATCCACTAATTGGCATGCCTCGATTCTTAAGTAGTACTACCATGAGTGCTGATACTAAACCACAACACTATTTGTCAGTGTCAGTTTTGGGTGTGACTAAATTGGTTACCGAATGTATCAATTGCCGTCGTACTAACGACGGTGAGACTCATCATTCTGCTATTCCGTCTTGGAATAAGCGTAAATTGCCAACAACAACGACGACGACGCACCAGGGTCCCATTCGACCTTATATACGTTTCTCACTTGGGAAGCATGAACATCAAACAAGTGTTACTCGATATTATGGCAAAGGATCGGCCAAGTGGTCAAAACGACATGATAATACATGTTTGCTGCCATGCCCACCCGAAGAAATGTATTGGTTTGCTGGACGTGAAGATCTCCTTGTGGAGGTACGTAATGATTGGCAACAGATCAATACAGTATTTGGTATGAACTTTGGTGAACGTAGTCCTATACTGGCATCGGTGAAACTTCCATTATCATCTATTAATATTGAAAATTATGATGATATTACTGATCGAGGTGGGACGTGGAAACGCCGGACGAATTTGTATGGTACATCCTCAACAAAGATCACAATCCCATTACGGATGAATTGCTGCTCGAATGCTCCAATGGGGTCTATCACATTAGAAATAACAATGAGCGCATCTTCAAAACATGCGTCGTCGACAACAACCACGCAACTGCCTAATATCCAAGTAACGAATGAAAGTATTGAACTTGGACCACTAACGAGGCTTATTGATGGCTGGTCACTAGGTGAATGGGGTGGTGGAGACGTCGAGGAAATCAACAAGAAAAAGAAATTTCAATGGAGCAAGCGATTCGATCTTCAAACAAGGAGATGGTTAAAGTCTACTGACCCTCCTCCGAGTGAGATGCCTTGGTTGGTTCACCTTTTTGAATAGATTCCATTGTAAAGATCATAAGTATTATGTGCCAGAATCATTACACTCTACTCTCTCTCTCTCTCTAACCTAGACATATCTTTGTAAGTGTTAAAGCAATCAGACTCACGAAGCCACAGCATATCATAACCACGTTTACTCCCCATTTGTCCACCGCGGGAGCAAAGATACTAGCCCCAACGACTGCCCCCACCTTTCCAGCAGCGGCACTCAACCCATTCAAAGTTGATCGACACTCTTCAGAGTATGTGATCGACGGTAATAAGAACGTAGTTGCATTGGGTCCATAATTAGCAAACAGGAATGTCCCCGAATAAAGTAGGAGGAGTAGACCTTCATTATATATAAGAGACGACCAGAAGACTCCAATGATTATGTACAATATGAACATTATTAAGAATCCCTGTATTTGAATGAATACTGTTTTTATTTCCATGATATGAGTGTGTGTGTTTTTTAATACAAAATGTTAGATGGAGTAAACAATGGAATGAATATACATTCATTCCAACAAACACTTACCAGGAGTTTGATCATATGGAGGACAACACATTGCCGAACCAAAACGTGTGGATGAAAATGATGACCGGATCGATCGGCACATATTTACACATGTCCGTCGTCCGATGAGAGCGACTGTTATAAAGTATCCAGGCAGCGAAAGACACGAGATGACAAGAGAGTCCCGCACTACAGTTCGCAGTACCCCGAAGTCATCAGTATTATTATTTGTTGTCCCTGCTGCTGCGGCAGCTGCGGATGACGAACCAAATGCGGCTTCAAGAACAACTGGTTCAAACAGTGCATTGCCATAAAACACTATATCGAATAAGAACCATGTACCAGCTGTCCCTACAAGCTTCGTTGCCAATCCAGGTTCTGCTTTTATTGATTCCCATAATCCACGAGATTGATGACCACCACGCATAGTACGACGACAACGACGGCTGGTTGTTGTTGTTGTATCGTTATTATCTCCTAAATAAGAATTGTCAATTAATGCTCTTTCATTCGAATCATCCGAGCCTGCTGCCGTGGACTCTACCGTAGCTGTCATATCATCATTTTCATTCCTTAATGATTCAGTAGGAGTATTATTTGCTGTAACAGCAATCATTTCCTCGGTTTCAATGGTCCTCCTTCGTCCACAATTATCCTTGAGTCGTAAATATAGCACTACAATACCTGGCAAAGCACCCATCCCCAACAGTACACGCCAAATAATGTTAGTGTCAACGCCTAGTTCAAGCATGGGATAGGCAAGTAATGGGACCGTAATAAACCCCAGACCTTGTGTCGAGAATGTCAATGCTATCCGTTGGAAGGATGATACTGTATCATTGTCATTCTGCTCACAATCCTCCCTTTCCTCTACCACCCCATGATAATCTGCCGTGTCGACTGCTACTGCTGCTGCTGCTGATACATCATTCCTCTCTTGCCTTTCTTTGGCAGTACTAGTCTCGGCACTCATAACGGCAGCGAGTGGATACACGCCCCCGGCACCGACCCCGAGAATGAATCTCCATATTGCCAACTGTTCCAACGCTGTTAATCCTCCATCATCATCATCATCAGCATCAGCGATGTTCGTAGTTGTCGAAACGAGGATGGCACTACCCAAACTGCCACCGATTTGTAATATCATGACGAGTATCATGGCCGTCCTGCGTCCTAGTATATCCCCCAGTATCCCGCCCAGTAATTGACCCAGTATCATCCCCGCCATGAGCGACGATGCCACGAGCGAATTTTGTCGATTTTGTTCATCGTTATCATTATTACTACCGTCGTCGTTGGCATCGCCAATATTATACTCATGAACTAGCGATCGTAGTTCGGGCGAGGAATACTCCGACTGCCGTTCATCCGCCGAGGAGGAGGGCGGTGACGAAGAACGCAAATAATAATTCAATACCGGTAGGGCGATGCCCACATTCACGACATTGTAACTGGTGGAATAATTCGATAGCATGGCCATTACTTGATTCGGATTATGTACCGCATTGTAAAGTAGTGATGTCATCGATTGACCTCTTCGTTGATGCTCGGCGCGAGGGCCGAGTTCGACAACATTACTAATACCCTCCTCGTCGTCACCGTCCTCCTCAACGACTTCGTTACCGTTGTTCATCTCGATTTCTTCTGTGCGATGAGCGTCCATCTGAGAAGAGGCACGCATGAATGATGCGATGATGAATCTCTTCTTTTGGTCAAGTATCGTATGTAGTACGTAAAAGGAGCGATTTGAATCTCTTCCATCAAGGGAATGCCGACCTTCCATTTTTTCCGTCTGGCTCAAAACGGAACCCCCTCCCTCCCTCAAATGATCCGCTCGATTGCGGCGGCAGCAATATTGCTATTACACGCCTACACTGTACATCCAACGGGGCGTGTATTTCCACCATTCGTTGATCATATCGATGATCATCATCATGATAATGTCCCACGAGAGAAGGCTAAGATGCCCAAGTTTAAAGAGAGGTATAAATTTCCGGAAGTCACGCATGTAGTATATTTCGATGTTGGTGAGTTTCTCCGACGTACCGTGCCATGCGTTATTTAACATCGCATTTTTTTGGAGGTCTTTTTAACCGTGCGTGTGTACAATCTGAATGATATATTTCTGTATAATATATATGTATATATAAAATAGTTATACCACCAGATGAAGAAAATGACGAAGAAGAAGAAGAGGAACCAACGCGCGGTCGGATAATACTGGGTCTATTCGGACAAGTGGCACCACGGACCGTTGAGAACTTTCGTTCGCTTTGCGCCTGTGATGGTGGGATAGGCCAAATTAGTAATGTGCCATTGTGTTATAAAGGAACCAGGTTCCATCGTGTTAGTAAGTGGTATTGGAGTGTGTCACTATATTACTACGTTGTGTGTGTGTGTGTGTGTGTGTTGTTGTTGTTGATGATGAAACGGTTGGACGAACTATATTTATCTATCCTCTTT
>Ga0247832_1003209_pt1 | contig 22919 bp, 17 predicted proteins | sample LaCruzMarch2015__10_FD_192407 | JGI IMG/M metagenome (GOLD analysis project Ga0247832, IMG submission 192407) | Freshwater microbial communities from meromictic Lake La Cruz, Castile-La Mancha, Spain - LaCruzMarch2015_4m | ecosystem: Environmental > Aquatic > Freshwater > Lake | place: Spain... | reverse complement strand
GCGTTTATTACGTGATCGATAGTGGTTTGTTAGCCGAATTGGAACGCCGCTCCGATTTGGATGCTATTCGAGAAGGATTCGCTGACATGCAGGCGGGACGTTCCGTTCCCATTGATCAGGCGAGAACGACTGACCGAGCTATGCTAGTCGAGCGTTTTGCTCAATGAATTATGGCTTGTTCCTAACGGCTCGGGCAAGAGCTGACATTCTCCGCAACGCAGAATGGTGGGCGGAAAATCATTCGCCTGATCAGGCTATTGCATGGTTTGACTCGATTTATGAGCAACTTGAAAGCCTTCGTATGATGCCTGAACGATTTTCGCTCGCACCTGAGAATGGTTCAGTCGAGGTTGAAATTCGAGAAATGCCTCTTGGCGTTGGTATTCGTCCAAGCTATCGCGCAGTCTTTACGATCAAACCGCTTGAAGTTCATGTGTTGACCGTGAGGCGTGCTAGCCAGGATGCGATAACAACTGAAGACATTGAATCCTAATCGCTTCGGTACATCGCTCGGCGAGCGTTATCCTTCGGCGTCGGTCGAGCCATACGCGGGATGTCCCGCAAGCTCGGATCGTTGCCGATCGACGCGCTCAGCAGCTTTCCTACCGAAGCTGTGTTCAACCAACGTTGGAACGCTCGCTGCACGGAGCTCGACAATCCAACGCGGCCACGACCAGCCTCGTTCTTGACGGTGTTTCTTTTAAATTGGCCAGACCGAATCATCTGGAACACAGTACGCAGAACGCGACCGTTGTCGACCACACGATCGAACACTCGGTGCATCAGTTCCGTATCACGAACCGATAGCGCGACCAGCAATGCTGCCGGTATATCCTTCATGAACGCCTTCTCACGAGCGTACAGAGCCATCTTCGCCAAGTACTGGTTGTCGTCGACTTCATCGATCAACTTCAGCACTTCGTCGAGCTGTGTCTCGGCCGTGCTATAGAACGCATTACCGAACGTACCCGTTGCGGCCACTTGAGCCAAGGCGTGCTTCGGCTCAAGCTTGTACGCGCGGCCATCCGCTTCGTTGACTGCGTTTGCTCGCGGCAATCGGCTTGTAAGACTTGCAAATAGCGACTTGTTGGCCATGGTGGAATTGTGAAGTTCGAAGTTCGAAGTTTGAAAGAGTACGATGTGAGGAAGTTTGAATTGGGAAGTTTGAAGTTTGAAGTTTGAAGTTTTGGAGTGTGATTTGAAGAGCGATTTACCTGAACGGACGTTCGCGTTTGCTGAGCGAATTGTGCGTCTTTGTGTTTTCTTGGAGCAGAACGGTCGAGTATCAACGACACTGGCGACGCAACTGCTTCGATCGGGACTTCAGTTGGAGCCAACGTGGAGGAAGCAGGATCCGCAGAGAGCCGAAAGGACTTTGTTCACAAGTATGCAATCGCATGCAAGGAAGCACGCGAGTCCCACTATTGGCTACGTCTGTTAGCCGCCTCGGAAGTTTTGCCCAAGGAACGACTGGTTCCTCTGGTTTCCGAAGCCAATGAGCTCATCGCTATTTTGACAACGATCATCAAGAAGTCCCGCGAGTGAATTTCAAACTTCGAACTTCCCACTTCAAACTTCAAACTTCCCTCGTCCCAACTGGCAGTCGAACGAGAATCGCAAAGCAGAATGAAGCACTAAGCTTGATCTGCTTCCCCTTGTTCATTCATTTGTTTCTTGATTGCGTTTAAAGGCCCGCTTGGATTCGAGAAGTTCACTAAAATTGACTGACGAAGTTAAAATCAGACATTGCTCTACCATTGAGCTACAGCATCCTTGCAGACGCTGATGAGATTCGAACTCACGACACATGTAATCCGACTTGGCAGTCAGTCAAAAGACTCGCTTCGATAGTTGCCCATCGCAGCGAGTCTAAAAATTGCAACTGAGCGAATTGTTTTGTTCAGATACTTTCGTTGTTGGTTGATGTAATCCAAACAGGCAGTTCAGTTGCCAGAGCCGATGACTGGATTCGCACCAGCATAGATCCGCTTACAAGGCGAACGCCTTTCTCAGTCGAGCCACATCGGCGTGGGTGGAGAAAAAGACACGAGTTCAAATGAGCGGTTCGCGCGATTCATTAACGTATTTTCCTCAATAGCAGACGCACCGGCGTGTTAAACCGGTGCGAGTTGCTGAGCATACGGAGTGAGGGAATCGTGAATTGCGGGCTACAAGTTCAGTTTACGGTAGATCGTTGCGATCTGTTGGATAAGAGAAGGGCGGTCAATAGGTTTAGTTGCGTAATCGTCGCACCCCGCACTAATACATTTACCTCGGTCGCCATCCATCGCATGAGCTGTCAAAGCGATAATGTGCCCTCCATAGCCCTTGGATCGCAATAAAGCTGTAGCGCCATATCCATCCAGAACGGGCATTTGCATGTCCATGAGAACGACATGGAATGGGTCGCCAGCTATCACGGCATCTAGGGTGGAGTCGACAGCAAATTGGCCGTTCTCCGCAATAGTGACCTTTGCCCCGGCCTTCTTCAGAACGAACGAAATCAGGTTTTGATTATCCGGACCATCCTCGGCCAGCAATATGTTGCAACCCACTAAAACGGAATTTGGCAAGGTGGTTTGAACTGCACCAGCCTCAGCGTTGGAGTCCGCATTGCGGTAGTTGTAGACTTGATTCGGATCAATCAACTTGGATGACTCAATAAGGCCTATGTCCAAATAAGTGCGGAATCGAGTACCTTTTCCCGCACTGGATTCGACAATGAAAACATCCCCTCCCATCAAATTGGCTAGACGTTTGCTGATCGTTAGTCCAAGTCCAGTACCGCCAAATTGGCGTGTCGTTGAATTATCCGCCTGGGTAAACGGCTTGAACAATCGATTTTGTTGCTGAGGAGTCATGCCGAGCCCTGTATCGACCACATCGAATTCGAGTCTCGGACGATCGCCACTGGCGTACCGTATAACGATGCGAACACCACCGAGTTCAGTGAATTTAATCGCGTTGCTCACCAGATTCAAAAGGATTTGGCGAACCCGAATTGGATCGGTAAGCACGTTCGATGGAATGGCAGTTTCAAATTCGCAACACAATGCTATCCCTTTGGCAGAAGACCGAACGCGCATCAGCGACAGAACTTCCTCAATGATTTGAAAGGTTGAATACGGTATGGCTTCGATCTCGATCTTTCCGGCTTCAATTTTTGACAAATCTAAAATATCGTCGATGATCGAAAGTAAGTGAGAGCCGTTGCGTTGAATTGTTTGGATCGTCGAAATCCGCTTATCGGGTTCTTCCTGGAAGTTACTCTCGTCTAAAAGAAGGTCAGTAAAACCCAGTATAGCAGTCATGGGTGTGCGAATTTCATGGCTCATATTCGCTAGAAACTCGCTCTTGGCGCGGCTCGCATCTTCGGCGGCAGCTTTAGAAAGTAGCAACACGTCCTCCGCGTTTTTTCGCCGAATTCCCACTGCTAGGAGGTCCGCTGCCGATCGCAGTGTCTCAAGCGTGGCCGGTGGCAGAGGACGCCGAGCGAAAAGGCCCATGACGCCGACAATCGCCCCATCGACGATGAGTGGATAGCCGGCAAAAGCAACCATGCCTTCGCGTTTGGCCCAGGCTTGATCGCCTACTCGCGGGTCGCCGATAACTTGGTTCGTCAGGTGCGGCTTACGCTCTAGCGCGATCATGCCGATCTTGAATTTGCCAACAGGTACGCGACTGTGCGGGCCGTCGAGATGGGTATACAAACCGGCGCTCGCCTGAAGTTCCAGAACGTCCCCCGCTTCGGACAAAGTCCAAACGCGCGCGAAGGCTGCATCGAGATGCTCCACGAGGGCTGCGGCGCATGCCTGAAGCGTATGCTGCAACGTATTTCCCTCGGTGAGAGCCACACCAATTTTTGCCGTCAACTCCGCCAGTCGAACACGCTCAGCTAGGGCCTGTTCGGATCGTTTGCGGGCAGTAATGTCGACAATCGACGCCACGGCAAACAAACCTTCGTCGGTCTGAATAGGATTCAAACCAATTTCGATCGGAAACTCGCTGCCGTCCTTGCGGATTCCGAATAGCTCTCGAACAGAACCCATCGACCGAACTTCAGGCTTGGAAAAAAATTCCTCGCACACCTGCGGATGTTTGTCGCGAACCGAGCACGGCACGAGAATCTCGATCGGCTGTCCCACCAGTTCTTGCCGATTGTAGCCAAAGATCTTTTCTGTCTGACTATTCACAAGCGTGATTCGACCGTTGCGGCCGATAATCAATATGCCCGTGGCGGCCGCTTCCACCGCTAACCGGAATGGTTCTTCTAAATGTTGGTGGTCGAGGTTATGACCCATGCGTGTTGCCGTCTAAGCGGATCTGAGTGCGACCCAGTCGCGCCAAAGCTTAAACATCTCTACGGTTTTTTACGGTTCTTGGCAATACGGAATGCTCAGTTCTGCTGCCAATTTCCTCAGGATGTGATCGAGATCGGGAAGGCTACCATTTTCAGCAGGAATGATGTCACCAGTTTGCTGATTGAGCTTGGCTAGCAAAATCGAATATTTGTGTTATTACGGCGTAGTCTGATAGACTAGTTAAGTCGTTATGGTGGTAATCTTTCTAGTCGTTTTCTGATGTGCAACGTGGCGGAGTTGTTCTTTGAAGCAGAACGTTTGGAAACCCATCTTGGCATCGACTTTATTTGTCGTGGCGGTTGGCTGGTTGTACTTTGTTTGGGTTTTGATGATGCAGCAAGACAATCAGATCGATCCTCAGAAAGTCATTCGGGATTCGCAAGCGGCCAGCGACTAGTCGCGATTCCTCTCCCACCTGCTGCCCGAGATCAATCATCCAGGCAAATCTTCATCTTGATGGCGCTGCATTCATTATTATGGCGCCTGGATCAAGACATCTGCATGGCGCTAAAAAACACGCTCGCATAATGCCCACATAATCCGCAAACGAAAATTCTTCCTTGAAACGGCACAGCATTTGTGTTGATTCCCTTTAGGGTAAGTGGCCCAGTCGAATCAAGCTTCGTTGTGAATAGAATAAGGGGGTAAGTCATGTTGATTGGAACGAGTGCGTACTCAAGTCGCATCCGATCGTTGGCGATGATGGTCTTGTGGAGTTCGTGCCTGGTACCATCGCTGTATGCGGGTGTTTGGTCCTGTGCGGTTGGTGATGCGAGGGCGGTACGTCGAAAAACGGAAGATGTGGCGCAGCGGCTCAATGAAGAATTTCCGTACAGCGTCGCATGTCAACCAGCTGCGCAGCTCGATAATGCGGCTTGCCAGCTTGTTGATTCGGTATCGCGTGGAGCGCCTTGGCACCAAGTTCAAAGTTCGCTTCAACGAACATGCTTCTTGGCCGGCCAAGTCAATGCGCTTGTGAATGCCGATTGCAATGTGCGCAACGACCGACGGACGCGGGACCATTTGAATGAACTTTCGCGTCGTCTTGAGCGATTGCGATGTAATCTTGATAAAGCCTACGCAAAGACTCAGCCGGTGTTCTGTGAACCACCGCGTTCACGGCGACAAGTACCAGGGGTCATTCTTCGGTCTCACGGATCGTTGCACGAGTCGTTCGCACCGAGTCCTTTTCCGAGCACTTATGATTTCGAGTCGCTACCCGAATCGAGATCTTATGGATACCAAGATCCGAACGCATTTCAAGAGGATCGCGAAATTGGTCCGATTCAATACCGAGTTGAACGCAACGAAATCGCTCGGCCATCGCGAGGCCAAATCTTCGCACGGATCGGCATGGAAGTTCTGCGAGCCGTCGCGGACTGAACCGCCGATTTGGACCACTTGATGGTTGATCATCTGGTTTTGCCGCCGCTTCACGGGAGCGGCGGTCGAGCGACAGCTTTCACATGCTCTGCATTCTGTGGATTTCGGAATTCGATACTGAACGCGTGTAGAGCAATGGGTGACTCGCGTTCGCCGGGGACAGCGTCTTGCCAACGAAAAAGGCTGCCATACAGCGAGTCCCCGAGGATCGGGAATCCATGATGGGAGAACTGCAAGCGAATTTGATGCATTCGCCCCGTCTCCAGCTCAATTTCCACGGTGCTTACTTTTTGAAGAGTTGCCCCAAGTGTCATTTCGGAATCGGCAACAACTTGGAATGCAAGGATTGCTTCTTTGGCGCCTTCGGTATCGGCGGAAACAATCTCGGCCTTGGCTTCATTGGGGATCTTTCGGATCCAATCGATCCAGCGGCCTGATCGTTCTGGTATTGTAGGGATGATTGCCTGATACAGTTTGCGGACCGTTCGAGCTGCAAACTGGTCGCTAAGCCGCCGCAGTGCGCGTTGGTTTCTAGCGACCACCATGACGCCCGACGTAACGCGATCTAATCGATGGGGCATACCGATGAACGGAATGGGCCCATTGGGATCCCGTTGTTGCAACTGTTGAACCAATAATGTCTGGACACTTTCGATTCCAGGGACCGCTTGGGTTAAAATCCCTGTTGGCTTATTGATCACAAGGAACCAAGGGTGTTCAATCAAAATTTCGATCATCATGGTGTTCGATCAACATGGTGTTCTTCGTACAAAAAAAAACGAGAAGCACCGGCCACGAATTCGAGTCATCATGACTACGACTTCATAGTGCTTCTCGTTAACATTCATGTTCTAGTATTTGTGGTACCTAGGTCAAGACGTAAAAACGCTTCGGCTGCAAAAGATATTCTTCACTCGTTCGAATCACATCATGTCGTCCTCAACATCCTCTTCGCCTCCATCATCGACCTCACCGCCGTCCGGGCCCACGTCGACTATTGAATCACCACGAGAATCGATTCACTTTGTGACAGGCAAGCTTGCCGAAGCCTCGTTGCGAGAGATTGTTGCTTCGCTTGCGAGCAAACAGTCCTTCGACTATACGATCGAAGTTCTTCCAATTACTGTCGCTGCATTGATGACACCCAAGTGGTTGCTAAAGCATATGCGGATCCCATCTGGGGCATCGCGCGTCATCCTTCCGGGGTATCTTCAGACAGGAATCGACGCCATTCGATCAGCAATCTCGACTCCCATCGAATGCGGCCCGAAAGACGTGCGCGACCTACCGTTGCTGTTTGGGAAGAAGCGATTCAAAGGGGAAGACTATGGACAGTACTCGATCGAGATTATAGCAGAGATCAACTACGCACCGCGACTCACTGTTGCTGCGCTCATCGAACAGGCAAAAGTACTGATTGGCGATGGAGCAAACCGAATCGATCTAGGATGTGAACCTGGAGTGCGTTGGTCAGGGGTTGCGGATGCTGTCAAGGCACTTTGCGATGAAGGCATACCGACTTCGATCGACACGTTTGACGTCTGGGAAGCAGCCATGGCAACGAAGGCTGGTTCTTCTCTGGTTCTGTCCGTGAACAAGACGAATCGCGAAGCGTCGGTCGACTGGGGGTGTGAAGTGGTGGTGGTTCCCGACGATTTAAGCGACTTCATGCCAGGGATGGTGGAAACAGCCGAGTATTTGCAGAAGCGTTCGATTTCGTTTCGATTGGACCCCATCCTCGAGCCGATCGGTTGTGGATTTGCGAATTCGTTGGGACGTTATTTGGAAGCTCGTGAAGCGTTCCCGGAAGCGTCCATCATGATGGGGATTGGCAACCTGACGGAATTGACCGATTGTGATTCGGCGGGTCTCAATACCTTATTGTTGGGGTTTTGCGAAGAGATTCAAATCAGCAGTGTGTTGACGACGCAAGTCATTTCTTGGGCACGTTCCAGTGTTCGTGAATGCGATTTTGCCCGAAGGCTCGTGAACTATGCCGTGCGTCACAAAATCCCACCGAAGCACTTCGAAGACCGGTTGGTGATGCTTCGGGATCCCTCGACCACCATTTTTTCGGCGGAAGCGATTGCGGCGTTAGCCCGGAACATCAAGGACAACAACTATCGAATCTTGATCGACGACAAGCAAATTCACATGATAAGTGCTGGCGTTCATCTTCAGGGGACCGACCCTTTCGAAATGATGGAACAGCTTATGACGCTTCCTGAATCAAGAAACGTCGATCCATCACATGCCTTCTACTTGGGATTCGAATTGAACAAAGCGTTAACCGCCCTGACCCTTGGAAAGCGTTACGAACAGGACGAATCGCTACGCTGGGGCATGCACACTCGCCCCGAACGTCATCACCGCCTGAAACGTGGAAAGCGAAATGATCCAAAGGGTGGGTGAGAGCCCCCTTTAGCATTCGCTGAGTTGTCGCAATAATTGCAAGGATTCTTCTCCAGGAGAAATGCGTTACTGAAAGAATTGCGCATGCACGAAATCTACCATCAGGCCCTTGATTCACTGCTGCCATCGCTTCATCTTGAAAGTGTGAGCGAGGTTGATCCAGTTGTGGCGCACCATGTTCCTAGCCCGTGGCAGGTCTTAGGTTGCGGAAACTATGCAGCAGTGCTGTGCCATCCTGCATTCGATGATGTCGTCGTGAAGATCTACGCCCCCGGTCGTCCAGGACTAGAGGAGGAGGTACGAGTCTATGAGCATTTAGGTCAGCATCCCTCCTTCTCTGAGTGCTTAGGCAGGGGCGATAACTTTCTTATTCTAAAGCGAATGCATGGTGTTACTCTTTATGATTGTGTTTTGCGAGGAATCCGAATCCCCAGCCAGGTGATTACGGACATTGATGAAGCGCTTCGCTATTCGATAAGCCAAGGTTTAACACCTCATGATGTCCACGGGCGCAATATCATGTTGAGCGAGGGTCGGGGAGTCATCGTGGACGTTTCCGATTTCTTGATCCCCGAGGATTGTGGCGCGTGGGAGGATATAAAACGGGCATATTTCTGGGTTTATCGACCGTGGATCTATCCGTTTGGCTGGCGAGTTCCAGCAGCTTTGCTGAACCTTTTGCGATTCTCGTATCGAAAATCGCGGCGAGTTCGCTCGTGGATCAGCCGAACTTGAACCACAAAAAGCGTTCCAACGTTTGATGCTTCGAGATCGACTTTGCCAAGCCAATCAGACAAATCTTATAGTTTCAAAACAGGATGTGGCGACCCGTCTTGTACTGTTCGTTATCTCGAAGCTATAATCCGCCCTTGACAAGTCGTTCACCTAAACAAAGTACCATTCTGAGAATCCGATCTAATGAGTTTACTGCAAGAATTTAAAGCCTTTGCGATGCGAGGCAATGTTGTTGATTTGGCAGTGGGTGTGGTGATTGGCGGGGCGTTCGGCAAGATCATCAGTTCCATGGTGGGGGATATCATTATGCCGCCTCTCAACCTGATTACTGCAAAGTCCGGCCTGACGTTCAATAGCCTGTCGCTAAAGTACTCCACACTATTTGGGTCTGAGATTTCCCTACCTAAGATGGAAGGTGGCAAGCCGGTACTTGTTGACGGCAAGGAAGTTCCTGTCTTGTCGGATCCCGACCTATTGAAGTACGGTCCCTTTTTGCAAGCGACACTCGATTTCCTGATTGTGGCCTTTGCACTTTTTATGGTGATCAAAGTCATGAACTCGCTAAAGAAGAAGCAAGAAGAGGCGCCAGCCGCTACGGCCTCACCGTCCGAGGATGTGTTGCTGCTTCGCGAGATCAGGGATTCCCTAGCGAAAAATGCGCCGCGTCGAGTGGACTGATCCACTTTCGAAACAATTGAGCAATCTTAACAAACCCTTCGATGTCCACCGAAGGGTTTTTTGTTAGCATGTTGGAGGATATCATTGCTGGATTCAGCGTGATTGCTCGCTGGCGGCAGGCAAGCAAGAGAAACTGACACTTTGCTTTCAATAGGTTTTAGCTTATGACCCACAGAATTTTGGTTCAAACCGTATTCGGTTTAGCATTCGCCATGATGGCTTCGGCAATCGCATCAGCCGATGAAACGATGGAGGCTAAAGTCAAGCGCGTGATCGATGGAGATTCGATCTTGGTTGTCGACAGCAACGACATGGAGTTTGAGGCTCAGCTGGAGGGGATTGACGCTCCGGAAATGAAACAAGAATTCGGCAAGGAATCGCTCGAGGCACTGACAAAAATGCTCAAGGACCAGAAAGTCAAGCTGACCTGGAAAAGCAAAGACACTTACGATCGACTGCTCGCTCAAGTTTACTTGGAAGACAAACATATCAATATTGAAATGTTGCGATCTGGAATGGCGTGGCACTTCAAGCGGTATAACAAATCGGAGGAGCTAGCCAAGATCGAATCGGAAGCCAAGCTAGCCAAGAAGGGGTTATGGTCCAAGGAATCTCCGGTGGCACCATGGGATTATCGCAAAGAGAACAAAGCTCCCGATAAGCCTTCGAAGTGACGCCTTGCCTTTCGGCTAGTTTCGGCACCGCCAAACTCATCCTGAGCCCCAGTCGCTAGTTTTGATGTTGAGCATTTCGGCTATCATTCGCACTCGAAACACTCTGGTCGAGCATGAGTACCGCTGGTGCTGAGTACCAGAACGAAAAGCCACGTTGCTCAAGAGTGCGGTGGTTAGGATTCCGGTTTTTCACGACATCCAAAGGCGCTTGCCGCAGATTATTCACAACCCGAAGCTTACCGGGCTGTTGATTTAATGGTACGAAGGACTTCCTAGTCCGTCGAATTCTCCATGGACGGACTGGGAAGTCCGTCGTACGGTCCTTACCCAATAACGTATTCATTCAAGCAGCGCGCCGTTACGATTCGGGTTGTGAAAGCGGTCTGCATTGTTGGCATCCCAACGTAACAATTTACGCGAGCTTGACTTACATCCAAACCGTACTAGGTTCATGAATCATCCGCGGCAAGCGTCTGCGGCTCATCAAGAATCCGAGTTCTTTTCCATGCTCCCAACAAGTTCGCCTGTTGAGGGGCTTTTGCGGATGGGGTTTTTGATGTCGAATGGGCGGGATGAAGCCGCAAGGAGCAAAAGCCAAACGAACGCTTGCCGATTTTCTGAATCGAAACAATGCTGCTGAACTTCCCGAAGGTCAAATCGAGCTCGAGGATATCGCACTCCAAACCGACCGAACGAAAGCAGAATTGATCGCTAACGCTGCGCCCGCAAAGGATGTTTTGGCAGCAAAAACAAAGCCAAAGTCGTCGCCATCGCGAGTTCGCAAGGCCAAGCCGGAACCTAAGCCAGACATCACGCGGGCGGAAAAGCTGCGCCAGCGAGAGAATCAGATCCACGAAGCGTCGATCGCGGCCAAAGAGATCCATGCGTTGCCTGTCCAGAAGGCCAAAGCTGCGGAGCTGTTAAGCGGGATTCTCGAACGCCTCGATTTTCAGGCTGCATCTCAAGAATGGGCTGATGGTAAGGGACTTTGCTGGGAAGGTGCATGGCTGGGTGCAATTGCCCCGCTTGCGTCAGCGGTTGTCCGACAACATCGCCGCCCCATGTTGATCGTTTTAGCTCAGCATCAAGACGCCGAGACTGTGGGACGCGATCTCGATTTTTTTCTCGATCGCAATGCGGACATTTTCCCCCCTTCTTCCGACGACGTTCAAGAGGACCTGCTTCAACAGCAGGAGGTGATACTTCGCTTGCAAGTACTGTCACGCTTGGATGCGGCTCGGTCTCATCTGCGACAAAAAGGTCAACTGGAAGATGTCCCGGTGATCGTGACAACCGTGCCAGCGTTGATGCATCTCGTCCCCAGCCCTCAGCAGTTGCGTCGGGACAGGCGAACATTACAAGTTGGAGAGCGGGTCGACCTAGCGGATCTTAAACGCTGGCTTGCATCCAGCGGTTACCGGACAACCACGAGCGTTCAATTGGCTGGCGAGTTTACGGCTCGCGGGGGCATTCTGGATGTGTTTCCCCCGGATTGTGGCGAGCCCAGGCGCATCGAATTGTTCGACGACGAAGTGGAGTCGATTCGCAGCTTTGATTCGGTAACACAGAGATCGCTGAATCGACTTGATCGAGTCGATTTGATTGCGGCCAATGAAGCGATCAAAGAAGAAGCTTCGTTACTGGATTATTTGCCCTCGAATACGATGGTCCTGATGAGCGAACCGATCGCTGCCATGCACAATGCGAATGCGTTTCACGCGCGGGTTCCATTTCCAACGCGATTTCGCTCCCCGGCTGAGTTGATGGCTGGCTTGATGAAACTTGCGAATGCACAGATCACTCAGATTGCTGACACAGGATTCCTGGGAGAGCTTCGTCGAGTTCCGATCGGTGACGTTCAGCGGATTGGTGGCGAGCTTGAGAACCTCGCTCGGGACATCGATACTGCGGTGGGGGGCAAGCGAACGGCTTTGATCGTTTGCATCAATGAAGGGGAGCAGAGCCGAATTCATGACTTGCTGCATAAATCGCAGGCGCTTGCTGAAGGTCGAATTCATATTGAGATCGGGTTGCTGAGCAGTGGTTTTGAATTGGGACCCGAAGGGCCACTGGTCTTAACGGTAAACCAATTGCTCAAGCGGTCGAATCTTCGCCGATCTTCCAAGAAACTGGCCTCGCGAGCGATCGATAGCTTTCTCGATCTTCGCGAAGGAGACCTTGTCGTCCATCTTTCGCATGGAATTGGAATCTATCGAGGGATGGAGCTCATCGAGAAACAAGGGCAGAAGTACGAGCACTTGGCGATCGAATTCGATGGCGGTTCGAAGCTTTTTGTCCCCAGTAGCAAGATCGATTTGGTACAGCGTTACATCGGGGCAACCAAGTCGCGACCGAAGCTTGCCAGGATTGGAGGCCAAGCTTGGAGCAAACAAAAGAAGGCAGCAGAAGCGGCAGTCATTGACATGGCGTCCGATCTCTTGGAGCTTCAAGCGAAACGCAAGAGCCTTACTGGCATTCAATTCAAGCCAGATTCGGTCTGGCAAAGCCAGTTCGATGGATCGTTTCCGTATGAGGAGACACCGGATCAGTTGACAGCGATTGCCGCGACCAAGGCCGACATGATGGCAACGCGTCCTATGGAACGTTTGATTTGCGGCGATGTTGGTTTCGGCAAGACCGAAGTAGCCATGCGTGCCGTCTTTAAAGCGGTAGAGAGTGGGTATCAAGTCGCGGTATTGGTTCCGACCACCGTCTTAGCTGAGCAGCATTACAAAACGTTTTGCAAACGCATGGCTGAATTTCCGTTCGAAATCGCCAAGCTCAGTCGTTTTGAAACGACGCAAGAGCAAAAAGAAACCGTCAAACGCATCGCCAAGGGTCAGGTGGACATCGTCATCGGAACGCATCGGCTTGCATCGACCGATGTTCAGTTCTTTAATCTTGGCTTGTTGGTGATTGACGAAGAACAAAAATTTGGTGTGGAGCTGAAGGAGCGCATCAAGAAATCCACGGCGATGGTGGACATTCTGACTTTGTCGGCAACCCCGATCCCGCGAACGTTGCATATGTCCCTATTGGGTGTTCGCGACATTTCCAATTTGGAAACGCCTCCTGAAGAGCGAATGGCAGTAGAAACACGCGTGGTTCGTTTCGACGATTCGCTGGTCCGCAATGCGATTCTGCGTGAACTGAATCGCGACGGCCAAGTGTATTTCGTTCACAACCGGATCGAAGACATGCATTCGATTGCGGCACGGTTGCAACGGATTGTACCGGAGGCTCGCATTCTGATTGGGCATGGGCAAATGGCAGAAGGTGCGCTCGAGCAGGTGATGCTGGACTTTGTCGACCATCGTGCGGATGTTTTGCTGGCAACCACCATCATCGAAAGCGGCCTGGATATCCCCAACGCCAACACGATCTTCATCGATGAGGCCAATCGGTATGGGCTTAGCGAGCTCCACCAATTGCGAGGCCGGGTTGGCAGATACAAGAACCAAGCCCATTGTTATTTGCTTGTCGATCGGGACCGCATGCTGAATCCCGATGCAGCGAGACGATTGCATGCGATCGAAGAGTATTCGCAATTGGGGGCAGGGTTTGGAATTGCGATGCGCGATCTGGAAATTCGCGGTGCGGGAAACCTTTTAGGGACTCAACAGAGCGGCCACATTGCGACGGTTGGATACGAACTGTATTGCCAATTGCTCGAAGGGGCGGTGCGACAACTGACCAAACAGCCCCCCAGGATCAGCATTGATGTGGAAATCAATCTGCCGGTCGAAGCATTCTTGCCAAACGATTATATCCCGGAAATTCGTCATAAGATCGATGTCTATCGTCGTCTCAGTCGGTTACAGAACGTTCAGTCGATTGCGGATCTGAAGCAGGAGCTTGCGGACCGCTTCGGAGCTCCGCCCTCCTTGGTGGTTCGATTGTTGGATATTGCCGAACTGAGAATGGATGCAGCGCTTTGGTCGATACGCTATGTGGGAATTGAAGATGGCTACATGTCCTTTACCTATACCGACCAAGGACGAATTGAGCAATTGGCACGAAGACATAACGGGCGCCTTCGAATTGTCGATTCCAAGAGCGCGTATTGGCCCCTTCGACCTGACGACCCCAAACCGGTGGCGGTCCCGTTTGGAAAAGGAAATTTGCCTCGAGGCCACACACCACCTCGGGGGCAAGCTCCGCGACCTGAGAGCGATGCTGAAATCGTCGCCAAAACGGACTTGCTCGCGGTCTTGCGTTCGGTCCTGACGTTCTCCTAAGACTCTGGAAACACGAGCGATATTCAGCGAAGTCCTTGGGTCAATTGCAATGAGCCACATGCTGATGCGTTGCCCGACATTTTTGATTTGCGATACAATGCACCCACAAGTGGCTAGACAAGTGCGATTCAATTTAACGAAGAAAAACGAAACCTTGCTTTCTGGAGAAGCAAAATAAACATGGACTATTGGCAACTTTCAGGCAAGCGATTTGTGGTGATGGGAGTGGCAAATCGCAAGAGCGTTGCTTACGTGATCGGAAAATCGCTGGAAGCGAACGGTGCGCTGGTGGAGTATGTGGTTCGAAGCCAAAAGCGGAAAGACGAAGTGTCGAAGCTATTTCCGAACGCTCCGATTTGGATTTGCGATGTGGAAGACCAGCAGCAGATTGATTCCTTGGCAGTCGACTTAGCGAACAATTCGCAATCCATTCAGGGATTTGTTCATTCGATCGCATTTGCCGATTACAGTGACGGCATGAAGGCCTTTCATGAAACAACCAGAAAGCAGTTTCTGCAAGCGATTGATATTTCTTGCTTTTCTCTGGTTGCGGTCAGCAATGCGATCAAGGGCTTGCTAGCCCAAGACGCTTCGGTCGTGACCATAGGGATCTCAACCACCAAGATGGCGAGCGAAAGCTATGGTTTTATGGCTCCGGTCAAGGCCGCATTGGATTCGTCCCTGGCATTTTTGTCCAAATCGTTCAGCCGCTTTTCCAAAATCCGGTTCAATGCGGTTGGGGCGGGGCTGTTGAAGACGAGTGCGTCGGCTGGCATCCCTGGATATGTAGATGCTTATCTCTTTGCGGAAAAGGCCATCCCCCGAGGAACAGGAGTAACGACACAAGAGGTCGCAGATACGGTTGTCTTCTTATTGAGTCCGCGTTCGTCAGGCATTACTTCTCAGACGATTGTGGTCGATGCTGGAATGTCAACCAATTATTTTGATCAAGCGATCATTTCTAAGGTGTCGGGTCAATAGTAGTTCCTGCATCAGATCGTGTTTCCTCGTACTCGAAAGGATGCAGATGACCGAACCCATCTTTGTCCATGAACGAGTCGAATTGGTAAAACGAGCCTGATTCGCTATCGGATGGATCGATCGAGTACGAGTACGAGTACCGCGATGCTGAGTACGAGTTGGAGAAGAAGCACGAACCTAATGGAAGTAACAGGATATGAGCAACCGAGGTTCAAAACAAAAAAATCGGCCCGTCATTTCTGACGGGCCGACTTTATAGATCATGTCTGACGACAAGCAGTTCGAGCTTCGTTATTAACGAATTCGAGTGCTGCTTGCTTGAATGACATGACGCTTGGTGTTCAAGTATGCATGTGGATCAACAACTGGAGCTGGAGCCGCTGCTGGTGCAGCAACTGGAGCAGCAACCGATGTTCCACCGCACGAGCTGCAACCAGCTGGAGCTGCGCACGAATCGCAAGCAACAGCTGCATCGCAGCCTGAGCTCTTCTTGCACGAGAAAATCTTAGCAAGCAGACCACGATGCTTCTTCAAACCACATCCGCTGTCGCAGGATGGAGCTGCACAAGGATCGCAAGCAGCGATTTCAGCGCCGCATGTTGGAGCTGCACCGCAGCCGCTTCCGCATGGAGCGGTTTCAACGCCACAAGTCGGAGCTGCACAAGGATCGCAAGCAGCGATTTCAGCGCCACAGCTAGGAGCACAAGCCAACTTTCCAGCCAACTTGCCCTTCAAACCGCAAAGCTTGCCCTTCAAACCCTTGAGGGCTGAAAGAATAGGCTTGCGATGATGAGCACCGCATGGGCTTTCAACGCCGCAGCTTGGTGTTCCGCATGGATCGCATGAAGCGATTTCTGCACCGCAGCTTGGAGCTGTACCGCAACCAGATCCGCATGGAGCAGCCATTTCAGCGCCGCACGAAGGATCAGCTGCACAACCAGATCCAGCTGGAGCCATTTCAGCTCCGCACGAAGGATCCACAACCGAAGTATCGCAGCACGAGCTGGATGCTCCGCAACCATGTCCGCCAAGCAGGCGGCTCAACAGGTCGCCGCCGAAGCTTTGTCCACAAAGGCTTGCACCTAGGACGAACGAACCAACTACAATATTCATTTTCATCGAGCCAAATCTCCCTACGTATATTGTTCACTGACAATTGTTAACAGGCCAACTTGGACGGCTGCTTTGAGACCGATTTCGGCGCACGAAGTCGCCGCCGAAATCGCCCTCAATTGGCGTGGCATGTAGCACGTTGCCGAAGCACAGTGCCATTGACTTCGTTTGCCTCATTACTCAAATGATCACCTTCCTGTTGAGCGATCATTCGTCCGTCGTCGTTGTGCTTTGAAAGACCCCTCAGTCTTCCAAAACTTAGCAATCGTTGCCGGTCGAGTATTCCCGTTACTCGATCAGTATCTGGGTCACCGGCAATTCTTCTTTCGCAACTTTCTCACCGGACTGCACGTACAGCCAAGTTAAGATGCGAGGTTGAGGGAAGGTATCGGCCAGAGGTGGAAATACCCTTGAGGTTGCAGTTCCATTTTTCGAAAAATGATGCCTAATAAGAGTTTACGTAAGTTTTGACGGTTGCGAGGAGGCTTTCGTTTAGTCCAAATACTCAGCCGAAAATTTTGCCCAACCTACCAAAGACCGGCATCAACCTTTTAGCAATCCGCAAAGTCAGCCTGCCTTACTTTCCATCCTATCGAAATGAAGTCCGAATGAAAATTGTCTACCTCACCGCGGGAGCGGCCGGAATGATCTGCGGCTCGTGTTTGCACGACAATGCTCTAGCAAAAAACCTAATAGAGCTAGGGCACGATTGTCTTCTGATTCCGGTCTACACCCCCATTCGGACGGACGAGGTGGATGTAAGCATCGATCGTGTGTTCATGGGGGGGCTCAATGTCTACCTGCAGCAAAAGCTGCCGTTCTTGTCGTATCTACCGAATTGGTTCGATGGGTTTCTCAACCAAGCTTGGCTGATCAACCCACTGACGAAGAACGCAGGCAAAACCTCTCCCAAACTTTTGGGGGCTCTATCGGTTTCGATGTTGAAGGGGACCGAAGGCAGGCAGCGGAAGGAATTTCTGAGGATGCTCGACTGGATCGATCGCGATATCCAGCCGGAGATCATCGTGTTTACCAACCTGCTTATTGGAGGATGCATTCCTGATTTACAACGCCGCAGTAAGGCCAAGATTTTCGTAACTCTTCAGGGAGACGATATCTTCTTGGACTCGTTGCCGGGTAAGTTTCGAGCTCAAGCGCTCCAGCTGATGCAATCGTTAGTACCTCGGGTGGATGGATTCCTCCTACATTCTCAGGACTATGCGTCTCGGATGGGAAAGCTACTTCAGATCCCCAACGAGAAGATGCACGTAGTTCCCCTTGGAATCGACGTGAAGGATTTCCGCAACGTGAATCGAAGCCCCAGCGTATCCAAAGATTTTGTTGTTGGCTATTTGGCAAGAATGGCTCCCGAGAAAGGGCTGCACCGGTTGGTCGATGCGTTTATTGAGATCGCACGTCAGCCTGGCATGGAGCATGTTCGTTTGCGATTAGCCGGCTGGATGGGTGCTCAGCATGCGGACTTTTGGAAAGCGCAAAAGACCAAGCTTGAAAATGCAGGTCTGAACGATCGTTGGGAATACCTGGGAAGCATTGATCGGAAGCAGAAAGCGGAATTCTTGTCGACGCTTGACCTATTCTGTGTCCCAACCACCTACGAAGAGCCAAAGGGTCTTTTTCTGCTGGAAGCGATCGCCGCGGGCACGCCCTATTTGCAACCCAATCATGGCGCCTTTCCTGAAATCCATGCTCGGCTGGGGCAAGATTTGTCTATAATCGTTCCAGACACCCATCGCGGTAGTCTCTTCCAAGCGGATTCCCAGTCCGACCTTGTCGCAAAGCTCTTGGAAGCCATCCTATCCCACCACCCACCTCAATCTCCGGACCATACCATGATGGACGAGCTCAGCATCGCGACTCATGCCCAACGTATTGTTCAGATCTTTACGCAGGGTAATCCGGCTCACCGAGCGATTTGAATATCATGATGATGGACGATTCGAACGAAGTGGGGCGAAAAATGTTGGAGCATCCATTGCGTTATCCAAGCAAATTGAATGGCTGGGGCAATTACGGAACTCAAGGTGTCGTCCCTAACGCGTGGCTTTACTTGTTGGGGCTTATGCTTGGAGCGGTTGGCTCCTTTCAGACTCTCGCGTTGGCTCAGCAGGAACCAACGAACCTATCTAGCGAGGATCAATTCCGGCAGGTTGTATTGCCCATTTTGCAAAAGCGATGTTTCGGGTGTCACAGTCATGGCGTGGGTGTGATTGAGAGTGAATTGGCGTTAGATTTTCGCGCTGGCTGGGAAAAAGGGGGCTCACGAGGGCCAGCCTTAGAGCCGGGTGCTCCGCTGCGAAGCTTGATTGTCAAAGCGATCAAGCACGAACTTCCTGATCTCAAGATGCCCGAAGAGCAGATTCCCGAATTCGAAATACAGCAGATCGAATCTTGGATTGAGCGAGGTGCGTTTGACGACCGGTTCACCGCCCCTGCATTCGGCACCCGGGAGCCTCGTGATTGGTGGTCCTTAAAGCCACTGACCAAAGTCGACCCACCTGACAGCACCTTTTCTAATCCCATTGACAGCTACATTGCGGCGAAATTGGCTCAGAGTAAACTGAGCCATTCAGAACGAGCGGATCGGCGCACGCTGATCCGTCGACTTTATTTTGATTTGATTGGACTTCCACCTACACCGGAGGAAGTACGAGCGTTTGAGTCCGATCCTGGTGAGCAAGCCTACCAACAACTGGTCGACCGATTGCTGGCGTCCCAACGCTATGGTGAGCGTTGGGCAAGACATTGGATGGATGCGATCCACTTTGCTGATTCGCATGGATACGAGCACGACGTAGGACGGGATAATGCGTGGCCTTATCGCGATTATTTGATCGATGCCTTGAATCAAGATAAACCATGGTCGCAAATGATCCGAGAGCAGTTGGCTGCGGACCATTTCTTCCCGGACCAGCCTCAGCTTGTTCCTGCAATGGGCTTTCTGGGGGCCGGCACCTTGGACTTGAGCACGTTCGCCACTGCTCCGGTTACTTTTGATTATTTGGATCGAGATGATCTGGTGACCCAAACCATGGCGGCATTCACCAGTACAACCGCCAATTGCGCCCGATGCCATTCCCACAAATTCGATCCTATATCGCAAGAGGACTATTACAGCTTACAAGCAGTCTTCGCGGGTATTCTCAAAGGGGATGTGGAGTACGATGCTTTACCCGAGATCGGCGCAAGTCGGCGCGAACTGCAACGCGTTTTGGACGCAGCAAAGGAACGCAATGGCGCGATCCTTTTTGCAACCCATTATGAGCCGCAAATCATGGAGAGCCTCTCGACGCTGTCCAGGCATGCCAAATGGGAATCGCTCGATTGCTCCAGTTATGTTTCGACCGATGGTAGCACTTTGACGCGACAGTCGGACGGTAGACTTCTTGCATCCGGGCTCGTGCCTGAAAGGGATACTTATGTCCTGACCGCCTCGCCTTCCTTGGCAAAAATCAGCGCCTTACGTTTGGATGTTTTGGCCCACGAATCTCTTCCCATGAACGGACCAGGGCGTTGCCAGAATGGAAACCTTCACTTGTCGGAAATAGAGGTCTTGGTTTTTGACCCTGCTAAAGCGGCGGCAACGAAGGTACCATGGAAGCAGGCATCCGCAGACTTTAATCAAGTCAGTTGGGGAATCGAACGGGCTATTGATGGCGATCCCAGCACGGCCTGGGGAATTCACCCTGCCGTTGGACAATCGCACTATGCTGTTTTTGAATTCGAGAAACCATTGGATCTGCCAGCCGGCGGAATGGTATCGGTCGTTCTCAAGCAGCTCCACGGTGGCTCTCATTTAATCGGATCCTTGAAACTGTCCATCACCGCGAACGAACCGAGCTCGATTCATGCCAAACCGATATCGGTGGAGCAGGTTCTGCAGAAGCATCCGGATCTTTCGATCGCCTCCTGGAGCTCCGTCCCAGAAAACGACCGTTTGACAATCGCGGCGTATTTGCTGCAGGAATGGGCAATGAAGCAGCAAGCAGCGTTACCTAAGGCAAATCGGGTGTTTGCGGCGGGCAACAAGGTGGAAATTCCCGAAGGGAACGGTTCTTACCAGCGCAGAAGCGTCGACTCGCCCAAGGTGGTTCACGTGTTGCATCGAGGTGATTTCGACAAACCTCGTGAAGTTATAATGCCCGGTAGCCTGAGTGTCTTGGATGAGCTTCCATCGCGATTTTCCATCAAGAATTCGGATCCTGAGTCGGCACGCAGAGGCCAGCTTGCAAACTGGATTGCAGACAAGCAAAACGTCTTAACCTGGCGAAGCATTGTCAACCGCGTTTGGAGTCATCATTTTGGGCGCGGGCTGTGTGATTCCCCGAGTGATTTCGGTCGCATGGGAGGCTTGCCTAGCCATCCTGAATTGCTGGATTGGCTTGCGGTTTGGTTTCGAGACGATGCAAAGGAATCTTTGAAGGAACTGCATCGATTGATCGTGACCAGCGAAACCTATTGCCAAGTATCATTCCCGTCCGCAGATGGGAATCGGATTGACGCAGACAATCGATGGTTGTGGCGACAGGATCGACAGCGTTTGGATGCGGATTCCATTCGTGACTTTGTCCTGTGCGCAAGCCGCGAAATCGACTTGACCATGGGAGGTCCTGCCGTTCAACATTTTCGTCAAAGCAAAGGCCCGCAGTCTACCCCAACGTTGGACTATCAGGCCTTCGATTGGAAGAGCGTGGCAGGCCGGCGACGCAGCATTTACCGATACGTCTGGCGAGGGATCGCAGACCCGTTCATGGAAGCGGTCGATTTTCCAGACTTGGGGTTGCTAGCTCCGACGCGTGGATTTTCCGCTTCGTCGCTACAATCTCTGGCTCTTTTTAACAACGATTTTATCTTGTACCACAGTCAAGCGATGGCGACCGATTTAGAAACTTCACTGCCCGATACCACCAGCCGTGTCGAGGAAGCTGTCTGGCGAATATGGGGACGAAAACCAGATTCGCCAGAGCTGCAAGAGCTGAGCGAATTTGTTCGAGCAAATAGTCTTGCAGAACTGTGCCGAGTTCTCTTCAACAGCAACGAGTTCCTTTTCGTGGACTAATCAATGGCACACCTACCCAATACAAAAGAAACGCTTTCTGATTTGCTTTGTCGACGCCAAATGATCGCCAACTTAGGTAGCGGCTTTGGCGGCATTGCTCTCGCGCAAATGCTATCACAAGACGGATTGGCAAGTGGATTGCGTCACCATCAGCCTAAGGTGAAGCGAGTCATTCAGTTATTCATGACGGGCGGCGCCAGCCCGATGGACTTGTACGATTACAAGCCGGAACTGGAACGGCTCCATGGCCAGATGCTTGGTCCCAAGGATAAGCCAGAGGGATTTACGGCTCCTGCGGGTGCAATCATGAAGAGCCCTTTCGCGTTTGCTCAGCATGGGCAATGCGGCCGCTGGGTCAGCGAATTGTTTCCGGAGCAAGCGAAGCTGGTTGATGAAATTGCGTTCTGTATGGCCATGACCACCAAAACCAATGTGCATGGTCCCGGAACATTCATGATGAACAGCGGTTTCTTGCTTCCAGGTTTTCCTTGCATGGGTGCATGGATCTCGTACGCGCTCGGCAACATCACCGATAATCTGCCCACCTTCATTGTGCTTCCCGATCCAAAGGGACTGCCCTACAACCAAAAGGCGTGTTTTAGTGCAGGCTTCCTGCCGGCAGTCCATCAAGGCACGGTAATCCCAGTGACCTCGACATCCCAGCAACTTGCAGATTTGGAAGCGAATTCCAAGTTCGAATTCGCAAATCGACAAAACAGCTCCGATAGCTTAGCCCTTCTCCATCGTCTCAATGCAAGACATGCGAGTTCACGGACCGATGATTCTCGATTAGAAGCACGCATGTCAAGCTATGAACTTGCGGCAAAGATGCAACTGTCAGCCCCCGAGGCCTTTGATATCTCGCGCGAGCCGGCATACATACGAAAAGAGTATGGGCTAGATTCCCCTGTCACCGAGGACTTCGGGCGACGGTGCCTCTTAGCCGCTCGACTTGCCGAACGTGGAACTCGATTCGTTCAAGTATGGAGCGGCCCGCAGGGGGCGACAGCAAATTGGGACAACCACGGAAACATTCAAACCGAACTACCTCCGATGGCAAACAGCGTAGATCGCCCGATCGCTGCATTGCTTCGCGATTTGAAAGCGCGAGGACTCGCCGACGACACTCTGGTTATTTGGACAACCGAGTTTGGACGCACTCCCTTTGCCCAAGGAAGCTTGGGACGCGACCATAATGGTGGCTCATTTGTCAGCTGGCTTTGGGGAGCTGGCGTCAAGCCTGGGATCTCGTATGGCAAGAGCGACG
>Ga0247832_1003201_pt1 | contig 22973 bp, 18 predicted proteins | sample LaCruzMarch2015__10_FD_192407 | JGI IMG/M metagenome (GOLD analysis project Ga0247832, IMG submission 192407) | Freshwater microbial communities from meromictic Lake La Cruz, Castile-La Mancha, Spain - LaCruzMarch2015_4m | ecosystem: Environmental > Aquatic > Freshwater > Lake | place: Spain... | reverse complement strand
TCGGTTGGGTCTGAGCCATCATCCCACGTGATCTTTTCGTACCCAGCGCCAAGCCTGGCTGTCATGCCCTCGATGGGATGCATCAGGACGTTGTACTCAGCTCCAAGTATCGTTCCGGTAGCTAGGCTGCCACCGGTCGATGAGCGCGTCGCATATGCATTGGCCTCGTAGCCACCGATGAAGCCGACGCCGTCGTCACTGCGAAGTGAGATGCCACCCTCGAGTTGATCAACCCATTCCCGGTCATCACCGACACGCACGTTCTGCTGATGCCCGGCAAGAGTACCAATGATGATGGTCGTGTCATCGAGCTGCAGGCCGGTGTTGAACACCAGCTCGCGATCATTCTCGCCAAAGGTCACAACGAGACCAACAGCCAGCGCTTCGCTCAGCATCATGCCGCCGCGTGCATCAATGGCCCAGCCATACTGCTCACTCCAGCGTGGTCCGATCCTGAACCTCGAGGTATCCGTCTGGTGGTAGACGGCGAGGCTGTTTACGACCTGCTCCGCCGAAGGAGCGGTTGCATCCGAAGCAAGGGCAGTCCCCGACAGCAAGACAGCGGCGACGGATGCTACGGCGGAAACGAACTTCATAGCGGAACAGGCTCCTCAAACGATCCCATCGAGATCGCTTCGGCTGGACCTGCACCGCAATGGCGTAATGGTTCAATTGTGGCGATGCCCTGTCAAATCTGCGCCAAACTGGCAGTGTTCCCATCCAGTGCCAGTTTCACGTGCCTGATAGTCGCTGAAGGCTGCGGGGCTATGCGAGTTCCCCCGCAAGCCCGGCAGCACTCGCCAACGTCAGGAAATGCACAGAATCTTTCCGGTTGTCCTCGCGAACATCAGAAAGCATGATGAAGACAACGGTCGATTGATCCAGCTGGAGGGCACCGACAGGGACTGCAAGCGGTGATGGCGCTGCTATTGCGCAGTCCCCTCTAAACGGAAGCTGCCCCCGGCAGGGGCGCCTACGCTCGACCCTCAGGAGTCAGAACGCCCCCGCCAAGTTCAGCGGGATGAGTGGCGTGGTGGTTAGTTTAGGCGACCCGGCAAAGGGCCAGCGAAACTGGGGGGGTTCGGGTAGAACGGACCTCCGCTACCATCGCCCCCCGAAAATCTCGGCGTCGTTCCCGAGGATGGCGAGGCGCCCGATCACCTGAACTTCCACTGCGTTGTTGGGCGCGTCTATGATCACCACCCTGTCGACCAACTCGCGGAGCGCCGCGATTGTCTCGGCGTCGGCCCGGGCGTCGAGCGTCGAGCGTCTACATCCGGCCACCGAGATCATCGACCGCGGCCCTGTATTTGTTCACCGCCTGCGGGTGGAGCTCGATGGCAGCAGGGGCATCATGCGCGGCCAACTCGCCCCGGAGCTGCTTGCGTAACTGCTCACGTGGTCGGTTTCAGAGGGTCTGGGCGGGGGGCTGGAAGAGCGTAGCGGCGATATTGCGGTTGTTGTCGCTGGTTGTCCGGCGATACGAGCGGTGCAGGTGACCGATCTGTAGCCGGCGTGGATGCTGGGACCCCATTCGGATCGGAAGCCGCCTGTGACGTTGCGAAACACGACGGAGGGGCGGATTTCGCGCTCGGCGACCTTGTTTGTGGGGCTGACCCGCCGATCCTGGATAAAGGCGAAGTACCTGGTTCGCCAGGCCTTCACCTGCGCCTGCAAGGTACGGCCGGATGGGATGGGGGTGTGGCCAGCAGCCGGCCGAGCCGATAGTCCGCCTTGCTCCGGTATTGCCGCTGGGTGCTGTCCTTCAGTTCGCCGCGTCGTCTGCCGATGGCGATCGTCCAGGCCAGCAGCCTGGTCAGCGCCGGCCCGAACACTGTGTCGCCACTGTCGATGGCGTACTGCACGTCGCGCAGCACATGGGCAAGGCAGACCTGATGGGCAGCGGCCATCTCCTGCTGGCCGGCCGTAGCGGTCGGAAACCCAGACAGCGGGCTTGTGGTCGCCCATCACGTCCTGGGCTACCGCCCTGGCGCGACGCGGGGCAATCTCATGGAGCACCGTGTACGGCAGAGGCAAGCTCGATCTGCTCCAGGCCAGACTGATCGGAGCAGTCGGATGCAACGATCATCAAATGTGCGTCAGGGTCGAAGAAGGACCCCGTTAGCGGGGTTTTTCGCAAAAAGGATGTCGCTCGGCTCTATCCGTGGATCACCGAGGCCAGTCCCAGTTTGATCGCCTCTTTCGCCAGGGGCATCACCAACGACAAATCCGCCGTCAGGAGCACCAGGCCGCCACAAAATATCAGCGAGAGTGAGTCAGAGCCCTTCTTCCACGCCGATCCACAGGATGCGGGCGGAACGAAGGACTGGCCGGGATAGACAAAACTAGGTCGTAACGTTCGTCCGGTATTCGGGTAGAACGCGGCGCAGCGCAGAACGCCTGCCGAGCAACATGAGATCGGGAAGATAGGCGATCCCCAGCTCGTTTTCGGTCATTGCCCGCGCATAACCAACGCGACCGTTCGCCGTCAACCGGACTTGGCCGTCTGGGCGCGCGTTCGTCCCTAAGCGCCCCCACGCGGCGGAACCAACGCGCTGGCCGCGGCTACGATAGCTTCGACTCCCGGGATCAGCGCGTTCTGCAGCATCGGGCTGGCCGGCATCCGCACGTCCGGCGTCGTCAGCCGACGGACGGTAAGCGGCGTCCTAGTTGTGTTCATCTCCGCAAGTCGAAAGGCGACCTCGCCGGCAAATCCGCCCGTCCGCACCGCTTCGTGGAGAATGAGAATGCGTCCGCCCACCGCCGCTGCAAGTTCGGAGAGTTCGGCCTCATCAAGCGGATTAAGCCAGCGCAAATCGAGCACTGCTGCCTCAATACCAGCCGTGCTGAGTTTCTCCGCAGCCTTCAGTGCGCGCGGCACCATGGTGCCCCACGTCACGATGCCGACATCGGTCCCGGCGCGCCGCAGCCGTGCTTTGCCTACGGGCTCTGCTCCGCTTGTCAGTTGCACCTCGCCTTTCTCGGCGTAGAGGCTGCGAGCCTCGATGACTATGCACGGGTCGGGATCGGCCGCCGCGGCGCGCAGCAACGCGTAGGCGTCGTGCGGCGACGCCGCGAGCGCCACTTTGAGTCCCGGGATATGCGCTAAGAGCGCCTCGAGCGATTGAGAATGTTGGGCGCATGAACCAGGCGTCGCGCCCTGCTGCATTCTCACCACCATCGGCACCATTGAGCGGCCGCCGGTAACGTAGCGCACGTTCGATGCCTGGTTCACGAGTTGGTCAAGTGCTACCAGCATGAAGTCCGACCACATGATTTCGACGATTGGCCTCATGCCGCTCACCGCCGCGCCCACGGCCGAACCGAGTATCGCGTTCTCGGCGATCGGAGTGTCGAAGACGCGCTCGACCCCAAAGTCGCGCTGCAGGTTGCGGCTCGCCCCGAATACGCCGCCCGGCTTGCCTACGTCCTCGCCATAAACCAGCGTTCGGCCGTCTGTTTCGAGCTCTGCTCGCAGCGCTGCATTGACTGCGTCAATAAAGCTCAGTTCCTTGCGCTCAATGACCTTCAGCTTGTTTGCATTAGGACGTGCGGTCACATGGTCAAGTGCCGCCGCGGGCTTGGGGTCGGGTGAGGCCATTACCCGTTCGGTCATCTCCTCTACCAAAGCCGTTTGACGAGCGATGATCTCGTCGACTTCCGATCGCACCAAAATCTCCGACGCGACGATACGGTCGCTTAGTGTCGATAGCGGGTCGCGCGACTCGGCGCTCTCCTTGTCCGCCTTGCTGCGGTAGTGCTCGATGTCGCGGTGGTAGTGGCCCCAGAGCCGCGGCACCAAGCACTCAATGAGGCATGGCCCGCGCCCCAGGCGCGCCGCCGCTGCCGCTATGCCAAAGGTGTCTCGCACCGCGAGCGGGTCGGTGCCGTCGATGGTCGCGGCGACGATGCCATAGCCGGCGGCCCGTTTTGCTAACCGGTCAGTGCGGAACATCTCGCTCGTCGGCGTGAGCTCCGACCAGCCATTGTTTTCGACCACGAAAATCACAGGCAGCGACTTCGCCGCGGCGAACGCAAGCGCCTCGTGCACCGAACCCTGGTTCATCGCGCCATCGCCAATCGCGACTACGACGACCCGGCCGTTCTTCTGCGCCAGGTTGGCGAGGGCGACACCACACGCTGCCGTCGTGCCTGCGCCAACGATGGAGTTCTCCCCGATGAAGCGGGTGTGTGGCGCCATGATATACGCAGAGCCGGCACGCCCGCCGTTAATCCCGATAGCCTTCTGGCAGATTTCGCCCATCACCTCATCGGGTGCGAGACCGGCCGCCAGCGCCCAGCCGTGGCCACGATAGGTGGCGATGATCTGGTCGTCATCGCGCAGCGCTGCGACGGCCGCCAAAGGGACCGCTTCCTGCCCAGCGCAGAAATGCATCGATCCTGCGACACGCGGCGGGTTGGTCTGCGTCAACGCCCAAGCTTTTGTTTCAAATGCTCGAACGTGCGCAATCTGCGCCAGCATCTCGCGCACAAACCCACGCTCCTCCCAAGGGATCGTGCCCCTTCCAGTTTGGCCCGCCATCGCTCATATCTCCGTTCATCGCTATCTTTTATAGATTATAATTTATGTTGTACAGGCGCCTGCGGCCCGCTAAGGATAGTGAATTCACGGAGCCTTTCCGCCAGCATGCCATCGCACGTTATCGACTCCCGTCTGCTTCGCGACCTTTACGGCACACCGGCCATGCGCCGCGTGTTCGACGACGAGGGTCTACTGCAGAAGTGGCTCGACTACGAAGCTGCGTTGGCCCGCGCCGAGGCCAATGTCGGGATGATACCAGTCGCCGCCGCCGACGAGATCGCGCGTAAGTCTAAGGCCGAACTGTTCGACCTCGACACGATCAAGGCCGGCATTGACCGGTCTGTCCATCCGTTGGTCCCGGTCATCTGGCAACTCTCCGAACTCTGCGACGGCGATGCCGGGGGCTTTGTGCACTGGGGGGCCACCACCCAGGATGTCATGGACACCGCACTAATCCTCCAGATCCGCGACGCCATGCAGTTGCTCGAGGCGACGCTCAGCGAGATTATCGGCACGCTCGCCGACATGGCGCGCCGACACCGCGATACTCCGATGGTGGGCCGCACCCATGGCCAGCAGGCGCTACCCATGACCTTCGGCTTCAAGGTCGCCATTTGGCTGGCCGAGTGCCTCCGCCACCGCGAACGGCTGGTAGCCTGCAAGCCCCGCGTGCTGGTCGGTGAGTTCGGCGGCGCCGTCGGCACGCTCGCCAGCATTTCCGGGCAGGGCCTCGAAGTTCAGTCCGAACTGATGCGGCTGCTGGGCCTCGGGCAGCCGCTTATCGCCTGGCATTCGAGCCGCGACCACATCGCCGAATTCGCCGCCGTTGCCACCTCGATGGCGGCCACCATGGGCAAGATCGCCCACGAGATCATTAATCTGCAGATGCTGGAGATAGGGGAAGTCGAGGAGCGCTGGGAAGAGGGCAAAGTCGGCTCCAGCACGATGCCGCAAAAGCGCAACCCAATGCTCTGCGAAGCCATCCTTACGCTGGCCCGCCTCACCCGCCACCACGCCTCCCTTTCGCTCGATGGCATGCTGCACGATTTTGAGCGCGACTGGTCGAGCGTCCAGCTCGAATGGGAAATGGTGCCCGAAATGTGCATCATGACGCACGGTGCGCTGAGCATGTCGGCCCGCGTTCTAGCCAACCTGGCCGTCCACCCCGATCGCATGCTGCGCAACCTGCACCTGTCGGGTGGCCAACTCGTGGCCGAGCGGGTGATGTTTGCTCTCGCCGACCGCATGGGTCGCCAAAAAGCACACGATGTCGTCCACGAAATCTCGATGGCGACCTTTAATGCGCCGACCTCGTTTGGCGAGGGCCTCAAGGGCCATCCCGCTGTCTCGGCGCTACTCACCACCGATGAGATAGAAGCGCTGCTCGATCCCACCACCTACATTGGCCTGTCAGTTGAATTCGTCGATCGCGTCCTCGCTACGCTGCCGGGGGAATCCGAATGAGCGTCGTCCCCATCTCGCGCTCGCGCAAGGTCGAGTCCGTCGGCGGCCAAGTGCTCGAGTACATTCGCGACGCGATCCTTTCCGGTCGCCTCGCGGCCGGTACCCGTATCGATCAGCACGCCATCGCAGACGAACTGGGGGTCAGCATCATTCCAGTGCGCGAGAGCCTGCGGCAGCTAGAAGCCGAGGGCCTGATTGAGAAGCGCCCGTATCGCGGCGCGTTCGTCTCGACCCTCTCCCTTACCGAGCTGATGGACATCTACGTGACGCGCGAGGCCCTGGAAGAGCTTGCGGCGCGCATTGCCGTGCAGCGTATGACTCCCGAGGCGCTCGCCAACCTTGATAGTCTCTTGGCTGAGATGGAAAACGCCACTGCGCTTGGCGACCGTAGCGCGTTGTTTGATCTAAACGGCGCATTCCATTTCACGCTCTACACCGCCAGCCAGAACACCATCTTATGCCAGTTGATCGAGAGCCTTTGGGAACGCTCTACCGTCTACCGGCGCCGCTTTACCTTCATGCCCGAGCGCGCCGCACAGGCGCTCGCCGAGCATCGGGAAATCCTCGATGCCTGCCATCGTGGCGATGCCGACGCCGCGGGCCGCGCCGTGCGCGTCAACGTTGCGCAGACGACCAAAGCAATTTCGGGGAGCAGCGCCGGCTCAGATGAGACCGGCCTGTACCGGATGGACGACCAGAACCGATAGTTTTCATTGGGAGGAAAGTTATGACCACACTACTCAAGGCGGGCAGCCTGCTTGGCGCAGCCGCCGTAGCCGCCATGCTGGCCGCCGCGCCGGCACTCGCCCAGGCCGCACCGGCCGATTTCGTCAGCGAGACGGCCAACTGCGACGGCGTCACATACGACAAGATCGGCTACTCGCCGCTGACCATGGAGTTCGACTACTTCCAGTTCATCGAAACCGGAATGAAGCAGATCGCCGAGCAGTGCAAGGTCGAGGTCATCACTGCCGACCCGCGCGTTGATGCGACCAAGCAGGTCTCAGACATAGAGTCGATGGTCTCCGGCGGTGTCGACTCCGTCGCCATCTACTCGGTTGATCCGGTTGCCGTACTCACCGCCGTCGATGCTGCCAAGGCTGCCGGCGTCAAGGTGATCGCCGCCGTCTCGGTGTTCGAAGGCTCCGACGTGTCCGTCGGCATCTCCGATCGCGATTTCGGCTACGCCCAGGGCGTCCTCGCCGGCCCGGTCCTTATGGAGCGCAAGCCCGGACAGGCTACCTACAAGGTCGCCATCCTCAATGCCGACTCGCTCGGTCCCAACCTGCTCGACCGCAAGCAGGGTCTGATCGATGGTCTCAAGACCACCGTCACCAACTTCGAGGTCGTCACTGACGTCGAGGCGTGGGCTGAAGACACGGCGCTCAGTGCCGTAGAGACCATCCTCCAGGCTCACCCCGATCTCGACATCATCCTCACCGTCAACGACCCGGGCTCGCTCGGCGCTGCCAATGCCGTCGAAGCTGCTGGCAAGGATCTCAAGACCGGCACCATCGTCATGGGTCTCGGTATCGACAAGCGCGTGCTCGAAGGCGTGCTAGATGGCACCTTCCCCGGTTCGGTCAGCCCCGAGCCGATCGCTACGGGCCGTGCACTGGCGGCTGTTTCGTTCGCGCTCAACCGCGGCGACACGGTGCCCGCTAACGTCGTCGTTCCGGTCGTCACCATCACGACCGAGAACGCTCAGTCGATCATCGACGCGCTCTACGCCAAGTAGTGCTCGCATAGAGTAGCGTGATGAACAACTCGTCACTCCACAGCAGCACGATTGTCGGGACAGTGGTCCCGGCAATCGCCGCTGCCGCCATCCGAAAGCGCTTCGGCGGTGTCGAAGCGTTGCGCGGCGCGTCGATCGCTGTTCATCCCGGCGAAATCGTCGGGCTCGTCGGCCACAATGGTGCAGGCAAGTCGACCCTCGTGCGGATCCTTCACGGTGATCTCCAGCCCGACGAAGGCGAACTGCGCCTGAACGGCAGCATCGTCCGCCTGACCTCCATCTCCGATGCCCTCAACAAGGGTCTTGGTGTCGTCCGCCAGGAACTCGAACTCGTCCCTGATCTCACTATTGCCGAGAACATCTACCTCGGCGACGAGGCCGCCTTCGCCACCGCCGGCCTGCTCGATCGCCGCAAGATGCGCGACAGTGCCGCGCCGCTCCTCAGGCGCGTGGGCCTCTCGGCCGATCCGGGGACGCGCCTCGGCACCCTCGCCATCGGCGACCAGCAGCTGGTCGCCGCTGCCCGCGCCCTCCGCCGCGCCGCCTCCGTGCTGCTGCTCGATGAGCCGACCTCCTCGCTGAGCCCGCACGAGGCCGAACGGCTGTTCGAACAAGTCCGTGCCCTCGCGGCCTCCGGCGTGGCCATCATCTACATCTCGCACCGCATCGACGAAGTCGCCGCCCTCTGCCACCGTGTGGTCGTGCTGCGCGATGGTCAGGCAGTCGGCGAGTTCCCCGATCCGCCGCGCCAACAGCGCGACATCATCGCCACCATGGCCCCCGGCAGTTCGACCACCGCCAGCGCCGAAGTCCGTGCTCTCGGCGCGCCGCTGCTCGCCGTGAAGGACCTGCACACGGGTCGCCACGGCCCCTGCTCGTTCACCCTCAGGTCCGGCGAAATCCTCGGCCTGTTTGGCCTCGTCGGCGCCGGCCGCACCACCATGGGGCGCACCCTCGTCGGCGATCTGCGCCGCTCCGCCGGGGACATCGTGCTCAAAGGCGAGCGCATCTTCCCCGCCGCACCACACGAGGCCTACCGCCTTGGCCTCGCCTATCTATCCGAGAGCCGCAAAACCGAGAGCATCTTCCCCGGCCGCAGCGTCCGCGAGAACATCGGGGTACGCGTCCCAGGTGATACCGCCCCCTACGGCCTCATCTCGCGACATCGCTTCGCAGCGCTCGCGGCCGAGATGATCCGCCGCCTCGATATCCGCCCCCCCGATCCGGCCAAGCAGATCGAACTGCTCAGCGGCGGGAACCAGCAGAAGGCGGTGCTCGCGCGCCTCCTCAGCGACACGCTCGATGTCTTCATCCTCGACGAGCCCACCCACGGCATCGACATCGCCGCAAAGCACGATCTTCTCAAGGTCCTGCGCGAGGTTGCTGCGCAGGGGAAGGGCGTGATCTTCATCTCATCGGAACTCCCCGAACTCATCACCGTCTCCGACCGGATACTCGTGCTGCGGCAGGGCAGGGTCGTGCTCGAAGCCGATCCCCGCACTGTCGGAGAGCAGGAGATTCTCGGAGCCGCCGTCGCGGGCAAGGAAGCCGCATGACCACCATGACCCCTGAAGCCGCACGTGGCTCGCCACCCCCCTTGCTCTCTCGCCTCGGCCGCAACTTCTGGGCCCGCTACGGCGTACCGGTGGCGCTGCTCGCTATCGTGCTGTTCTTCACTTCGCAGTCGTCGGCCTTCATGACTGACTCGAACATTATGAACATCCTCCGCCAGTCCTCGGTGCTGGCAATCGCCGCGATCGGCGCGACGGTGGTGCTGATCGCAGCGGGCATCGATATCTCGCAAGGCGCAGTAATGGCGCTTGCCGGAATAATCTCGGTGGTCTGTGTGCAGACCATGGGCATCCCCGACGCGGCGGCCATCGTGCTGGCGCTGCTGGCGGCGGCGCTCGTCGGCTTCGTCAACGGACTGCTCGCCGAGTACGTACGCATCCCCGCCTTCATCGCCACGCTGGGCACTGCCCTCGTCGTTCGCGGCATCGGCTTCGTCTATACCGAGGGCCGCTCCATCGGCTTCGGCCGCGGCGAGGCGGCGACGGGCGAGTTTATCCAGTGGCTCGGCAAGGGCTTCTTGGGGCCGGTCCCGGTTCCGGTGGTGCTTATGGTTGTGCTCTATCTGGTCGCCTGGGTGGTGATGCAGCGCAGCACCTGGGGCATGCACACCTATGCGATCGGCTCCTCCGAGCGTGCTTCGCGGGTAGCGGGTCTCAAGGTCACGCGCCACCGCATCCAGGTCTACATCCTTGCCGGCGTCCTCTCGGGGCTCGCCGGCGTCATCCTCGCCGGCCGCCTCGGCTCGGCCTCCCCTAGCCTCGGCGCCGGGGTGGAGTTCGACATCCTCACCGCGGTAGTCCTCGGCGGGACCAGCATCTACGGCGGCAAGGGCAACATCTTCCGCACCCTGATCGGTGCGCTGTTCCTCGCTACGCTCACCAACGGCCTCATCCTCATGAATGTGCCGACCTTTTATCAGCAGATCAGCGTCGGGGTGGTGCTGCTGCTCGCCCTCACTCTCGATCGCCTACAGAGCAAGTGACATGACCGAAGCCGTGCTCACAAACGACAGCCTCACCGTCCGCGTCGACCTCGATCAGGGCGCCGAGATCACCCATCTGATCCCTGCGGGTGGCGAAAATCTCCTCTTTTTCGGCGATTGGCGCGGCCCGCTGCCAGCCCGTGCCAGCCAGAGCTATGGCAACGAGGCGCTAGACTGGCTCTCGTCCTATCGCGGCGGCTGGCAGGAACTGTTCCCCAATGCCGGCGGCGGCGGCACCGTGCTCGGCACCCCGCTGCCCTTCCACGGCGAGGTGTCTCGCGCCGCCTGGTCGGCACAGTGGCACGAGGCCGGCCGCGACTTGACGGTCTCGTCGGGCACGCGCTTGCCGCTGGTGATCCATCGCCGCATGCGCCTCGACAAGGCGCGGCCCGTCCTCACTATCGAGGAAACCATCGAGAACGAGAGCGCGCTGACCGTCCCGTACATCTGGGGCCATCATCCTGCCTTCGGCCCGCCGCTCGCCGCCACCGGCGCGCGGATCGATCTTCCCACCGGCAGGCTTTTCACCGATGCCGGGCTCGATGGCGCGGCCGTCGACCTGACCCCCGGGTCCAAGCACACCTGGGGAGCGGTGACGGGCCGGACGGGCGAGGCCGTTGATCTGTCCACCATTCCCGCCGCTCCGATTCAGCGCCTCTGCTACATCGAGGAACTCGCCGCCGGCTGGGCCGCCATCCGCAACGCCGCCAACGGCCTCGGTGCCGGCCTCAGCTGGGACCTCGCGGACTTTCCGACACTCTGGCTGTGGCAGGAGATCGGCGGCGGGCAGGGCCTGCCTTGGTACGGCCGCGCCGCTATTACTGCGCTCGAGCCACAGAGCCAGGCACCGTCGCACGGCCTCGAGGCCGCCATCGCCGCCGGCACGGCACGCAGCCTGCCGCCTTATGGCCGCGCCACAGCGCGCCTCGTCTTCACCGTCTTCACGGCCACGGACGAACCGGTCACCGGCATCGACCGCGACGGCAATGTGTCTTTCAAACGTCAGGGGAGCTAGCAGCCATGGGCAAGAGCGTCGTCGTCACGGGAGCTGGTACTGGCATCGGCCGCGCCATCTTCGATCGCTTGCTGGCTGATGGCTGGAACGTCGTCGGCCTCGACATGAACAAGGATCTCGCCGCCGATGCGGAGGCCGCGGCAGGTGATCGCGGCGCGTTCGTCGTCGGCGATGTCGCCGATCGGGCAGCGCTCGAGGAAGCCGCCGACAGGGCGCAAGCCTTCGCGCCGCTTGCCGGGTGGGTGAACAACGCCGGCCTAGCCATTTCAGGCAACCTGCACGATCCCAAACCTGATGAGATCGACCGCCTGTTCCGCGTCAATCTGATGGGCGTGTTCTGGGGCAGTTCGGTCGCGGTGCGGCGCTTCCTCGCGCAACGCTCGCCCGGCGCCATCGTCAATACCTCCTCGATCCACAGCACCGCCGCCTTCGCCGGCTGGGCAGCGTATGACACCGCCAAAGGCGGTATCGATGCGCTCACCCGCTACACGGCAGTGGAATACGGACCATTGGGCATCCGCGCGAACGCCATAGCGCCCGGTGCCATCATGACGCCCTTGTTCAAGAAGGTCGTCGCCGACTCCCCCGATCCCAAGCAGACCATTGCCGATTTCTCGGTGCTGCACGCCCTCGAGCGCCCGGGGGAGCCGAAGGAAGTCGCGGCCACCGCTGCCTTCCTGCTCTCCGACGACGCCTCGTTCGTCTCCGGCCAGGTGCTTGCCGTCGATGGCGGCGCCACTGCGCGCTGCTTCCGCTTCCCGCCCAATGCCGACCTAATGGCAAAGTACGGTGCGGCCCCATGAGCGAAGATCTGAGCCGTCTGTCAGTCCTCGTTTGGGGCCTCGATCACCCCGAGGGCATCTGCTGGGCGCCCGACGGCAACCTCTATGCGACGGGCGAGGCCGGGCAGGTCTACCGCGTCGACATCAAAACCAAGAGCTTCACCCAGATCGGCTCCACCGGCGGGTTCGGCCTCGGCATCGCCGCCGACGCGCAGTCCAATCTCTATGTCTGCGACATGGGCGTGAAGGCCGTGCTGCGGGTCGCCCCCGACGGTACGTCCGAGGTCTACTCTCGCGGTAGCCCCGGCGAAGAGCTGACGGTTCCGAACTTCCCTGTCTTTGATGCGGCCGGCAATCTCTATGTGTCGAACTCAGGCGGCTGGGGCGCCGGCGACGGCAGCATTCACCGCATCGCCGCCGACGGGTCTGCGGCGGTCTGGTCTCGCGCCGCCAGGGGCTTTACTAACGGCATGGCGCTGGGTCCCGATGGCACATTCCTCTATGTGGTCGAATCGACACCGCCGCTGATCTCGCGCATCGCCATCAACCCGGACGGCAGCGCCGGTACCTACGAAGTCGTCACCGCCCTCCCTAAGTCAGTGCCCGACGGCATCGCGTTCGACAACGCGGGCACGCTCTACGTCGCCTGCTACGCGCCCGATCGCATTTATCGCATCGCCCCCGGCGGCAAGCCCGAGATCCTGTTCGACGACTGGTCACGCATGAGCCTCAACGCTCCGACCAATCTCGCCTTCGCTGGCCCCAGGCTCGATCGCCTCGTCGTGGCCAGTCTCGGCGGCACCGGTCTGGCCGTCGTCGATCTGGGGGTTCGCGGCGCACCGCTCCCCACCCCCGAACTCGGCCGCTAAGGTGGGGTCGCTCACCGGCAAGCGGGCCGTCGTCACCGCAGGTGCCCACGCCGCCGGCCTTACTGCGGCGCTGCGCGCGCACGGCGCCGATGTTGAAAGGCTGGCGACGCCCGACGCGCTCGAGGGTATCGACATACTCGTCACCTGCCCGTCGCCCGCGACGCAGCAGCCGGGCGGCGATTTCGACACGATCCTTGCAGACGTTGCATCCGCGGAGCGCTGGACCACCGCCGCCGGCCGCAGCATGCACGCCCGCAACGGCGGCGTGATCGTCCATACCACCGGGCTCAGTGGCCTCGGAGGCTGGCCGGGTTGGCAGGCCTCCGGCGCGGCCTTCGCGGCCATCCACACGCTTGTCCGCTCACACGCCGTCGCGTTGGCCCCGCAGGGCGTCCGCATCAATGCGCTCGTGCCCGGCGTCGATGCCGAACTGGCCAGCACAATCGCCAGGGCCGAAGGCCTCTCGCTCGACACGGTGCGCGCCCGCATTCCCTCGGGCCGCTTCATGGACGCCGACGCCCTTGCAAACGCTCTAGTATATCTCGTCCACGAAAGCGCCGGCTACGTCACTGGCGAAGTCCTCGCCGTCGACGGCGGCTGGGACATATGGGGGCGGCTTCACGCCGTAGCGCCGAAATGACTGGTCTTCCGTTCCCTTATGATTTTGCTGGACAGGCGGCCGTAATCACTGGTGGCGCCCGTGGATTCGGCCTCGAGTTCGCGCGCGCCCTTGCGACGCGGGGCGCGATGGTGATCCTCGCCGACCTCGACGAGGCCGCCGCTACCAGGTCGGCCGAAGCGCTTACGGCGGAGGGCCATGTTGCGCATGGCATCCGGCTCGATGTACGCGACCCGGCCCAGCATGCCGCGACCGTTGCCTTCGCCCTGTCGAAAGGTGGGCGGCTCGATATCTGGATCAACAATGCCGGTATCGCCCGTCACGGCGCGTCCGAAACACTGTCCAGCGCTGACTGGGACATGTGCATCGAGATCATGCTCTCGGGCACCTTCCACGGCGCGCAGGCTGCGGCGCGGGCCATGCTGCCGAAGGGGAGCGGCACGATCATTAACATCGCCTCCGTCAACGGTCTCGTGGCGCAGGCCGGCCGCGCGTCCTACGCTTCGGCCAAGGCCGGCGTCGTCCGCCTCACCGAAACGCTCGGTGCCGAGTGGGCCGGTCGCGGGCTTCGTGTCAACGCGATTGCGCCCGCGGTCTTCCTGACCGACCTGGCGAGGACATCGCTTGCCGATGGCTCTGCGAGCCTCGATGTCTATCTCGACCGTTCGCCCACCGGACGGCTGGGCGAACTGCCCGAGCTGGTCGCCACCCTGCTATTCCTCGCCAGTCCCTATTCCTCATACATCCTCGGCCAGACCCTAAGGGTGGATGGCGGCTGGACCGCGGACCACTATCTGTGATGAACCGCATCGCCACCGTTTCCGCCTATGACGTGCGCGTGCCGCTGCCCGCGCCGCTAGCGCTCGCCAACCAGACCATTGTCGCCCGCGACTACGTCGTGGTCGAAATGACTGACGACGCCGGCACTGTCGGCCGTTCAATCGGCTACGCGCGAGGCGCGCCGGTGTCCGCGGTTGTGGAACGCATGCTTGCCCCGCTCTGGCAGGGCGGCGACCTCGGCAACATCGCAGCGCTATCCGACCGGACCGCCAGCGTCCACTCGATGCAGGGCACGCATGGCATCTTCTGGCGCGCCCTGAGTCTTGTGGATTGCGCCGCGCACGATCTGGCGAGCCGGCGCGCCAGCCAGCCGCTCGTCGAGTTTCTTGGCGGCGCGATCCATCCCATCACCACGACGCTCGCCGGCTGCTATCCCGTCGCCAGCGAAACGCCCGACACCATTGCCAGCCTCATGGCTACCATGCTCGCCTACGGTTCTGCCGGCATCAAGGTCACAAGCTCAGGCGATTTCGCCCACGACACCAAGCGCCTTAAGGCCTGTAGAGCCGCGCTGGGCAATGGCACGCCGCTTATTGTCGATGTTTACTGCTGCGCCCCTAGCGCCGCCGCGCTGATCCCGTTCGCCCAGCAATGGGCCGATTTCGGCATGGGCTGGGTGGAAGATCCGTTCGGCTTCGACGATTTCGACGAAGTGGCTGCACTCGCTGCAGCAATTCCTTACCCCGTCGGCGTCGGCGACGAGCAGGCCGGGCTTGCCCATTTCAGCAACCTCATCCGCCACGGCCGTATCGGCGTCCTCCGTCTCGACGCCACTAGCTGCGGGGGCGTTACCGGCTTCCTCCGCATCGCCACACTCGCGGAACGCCATGGCCTGCCGGTTTCTTGCCACGTCTTCCACCACCTACACGCCCAACTCGCGGCGATAGTCGAGAACGCCTCTATAGAGTACATGCTGCCTCAGACCGGCGTCGACGCCATCCATCTTCTGGTGACCGAAGATCTTGGGTGGAGCGGTGGCCGGCTGGTACCCTCCACGGCACCGGGCACCGGCATGATCTGGGACGAGGACGCGCTCCGCCGCTTCCGTGTCTGAGTGTTGATCACTGCACGACAGCGCAGTCCAAACACACTGAGGCTGTAGGCTCAACGCAGATGGGCTGAACATCGTGAAGTGGGCATCTTCCCCAACGACGACGCCATCATCCGGCTCGTCGGCGCCATCCTACTCGAACAGAATGACGAGTGGGCCGTCCAGAGATCAAGATACATGACGCTGGAAACCATCGGCCAGATAAGCGATGATCCTCTCGTCAGCCTGCCAGCAGTGGCCCGCTGATCAGCCCGGCCATGCCGGAGAGCGTGGAGGCCCAGCCTCAGTTACACCACGCCAGGGGACACGATCCGCCAGCGGAATGAACATCTCCTGGCTCCGCTGGTGCCAGCCGCACACGTAGTCCTTCACGATCGTGATCCCACCGGCAAAGCCGTGCTCGTCTCGAAGCTGCTCGAAGATCCGCTTCGAGGTATACCGCTGCTTGGCCGGACGCCGACTATCCTCGTCCAGGATCCGCTCGATGATCCTGACGAACGGGTCAAGCTTCGGTCGCGCCGCCAACTTGCTCCGGCGGTAACCTAGTGGCTCCGAAAACAGCATCATCTTGCGAACGGTCCGCGGATCGATCCCAAACCGGCGGGCCGCCTCACGATGGCTCAACCCCTCAATCTGCACCGCATGGCGCACCCGTCGTATAGCTCCACGCTCTTCATACCCCGCCCTCCGCCAGCACCAGGCAAAGGGCTATCACCTGACGGAGTTTTACTCCGGCCCAGCTCGACAATCCGGCCGCATCAATGAGGGATATTGCTCCGGCGATTACAAAATAACCTGCGAGGAAAAGGAGCTGGCTCGGGATGAGCTAAAGCCATCCTCGCTCGCCAAAAGCAGTGAGATCGACACCAAGTGGCGCATACCATCCGGCCGAGCCATAGCGAGCCCCCAGGCGAAGGGCCACATCCTTGTTGCCATAGGGGATCCGCAGTGGCGTAACAGTGAGCGCATTGTCATGAGCGGACGCTGGAGGAGCAGCAGCGCCTTTGGCACTGGCATCGTCCCCGGCCTTTCGTCTTCCCAATGGTTTAACCGCCCCTACCGATCCGGGCTCCACCGATCTACGGGGCTTGCTGGACTTCCGGGCGCGCTTGCGGTGCTCTGCAACGAGGGGCGCATCGGATTGTGCGAAGACGGCGACCGGGCTGGCAGAAGCATTCTCCTGGTCACGGCTTTCAGGGTTTTCGATCTGGCCTGAAACCAAGGGATCGGCTCCTTGCCTTCCCGCCGCATTCGCTGACGATTTCCCCGGCGCGTGTTGATTGAGAAATTCACGGCAGATCGACATCGACGTCCTGTATCCGGGCGGCGGCTTGATGCGCTTCTGGCGGGCGAGACTATCAGCGTAGCGGGCCATTGCAGGCGTTGGAGGGCGCCCTCCCCCGTCCTTGCCAACCTCAGCGCCTAGCAAGGGACGTCCCCCGGAAGCGCTTCCGTCGGTGAGCTTGCCGATGATGCGCTGGGCAACGTCGCAGACGGCGTCGATCGCGCTGATCATCTCCTGCTTGCCGACCACGACATCGTCGAGCAGGCATTCGAGTTGCGCCGTCACGCCCGGGTCAACCAGCGCCGGATCTGCGTGTTTGAGAACACCGAACAACGACAGTCCGGTCTCGGTTGGTACGATGTGCTTGCCCTGAGCCATCAGAAAATTCTGTTTCTTCAGCCCAACGATGACCTCGGCACGGGTCGCCGGCGTGCCAATCCCCTTGGCCTCCCTGAGGCGTTCCCGCAGAACCGCGTCATCGACAAAGCGCCATGCGCTCTGCATCGCGTCAATCAAGGTGCCTTCGCTGTAGCGCGGCGGAGGGCGGGTCTCCTTGTCTTCGATCTTTGAATCCTGAAGCTGCGCGGTCTCGCCGTTGCGCAGCGGCGGCAGCAATTGCGCCTCATCGCCCTTTTCATCGGCGGGTTGCCACTCTGGGAATGCGGCACGCCAGCCGAGATCGATGGGCTGACGCCCCGCAGCACGGAATTCGAAGCCACGCACGTCGAGCGTTGCTGTTGTCTGCCGATAACGAAAGTCCGGCATGACCGCGGCGAGATAGGCCCGCGCGATGACGTCGAACAGTTTCTTCTCGTCGGATGAAAGGCGCGGCCAGACCTCGCGCAATTTGTCGACTGTGTTGACGTTGGGAATGACGGCGTGGTGGCTCGCACCCTCGAGCCCTTTATCGTGGAACGAACCGCTTGCGCCCTTACGAATGACCGGCGGCATGGGCACCGGGATAGTGGCGAACGACTGGCCTACCTGCAGCCCGGCAACGATCTTCGGGACGTCCGCTATCAGGCTCTGTGGGAGGTAGCGCACTTCGGCGCGGGGATAGGTGATGATCTTCTTGCCCTGGCCGTCATAGAGTTCCTGCGCCACTTCCAGCGTCTTGCTGGCCGTCCAGCCAAAGCGCGAACTGCACAGCTTCTGCAGCGATGGCAGATCGTGCAGTTTGGGAGGGCCTTGTTTCTTGTCCTCGACGTGAACCCCAAGCGGGCCCTCGAAGTTCTCGGCCGCTTTGACAACCGTGTCGGCAAGCTCGCGCTTCAGAAGCCGCTCCTTGGGCGCGTGACGCATCTGGAACTGACCGCCCGCGACCTTGGCGGTGACGACCACCTCAAAATATGCGAGCGGAACAAAGTTCCGTATTTCCAGCTCGCGCTTGCACACGATTGCCAACGTCGGCGTCTTGACGCGACCGACGCCGATAACACTTCGGGCGCCCTGCCCCAGGATGACGGTCGCGGTACGGGTCAGTGACAGGTTGTAGATCTGGTCGGCCTGGCGACGCGCAACAGCGGCGGCGTAAAGGCGGGCATATTCGGAATTTGGTTTTGCCTGACCGAACGCGTCGTTGATGCTTTGCGGATCTTGCGCGGTGAACAGCACCCGCATGACCTCGCCGCGATAGTTGTAATGCTCAAGAATTTCCTGACCGATCAGCTGGCCCTCACGGTCGCAATCGGTGGCGAGCCAGACACGCTTGGCGCTCTGCAGAGCCTCGCGAATCGCCGCGAGCTTGGTCGCCTTATTGCCACCAGCCGCCGGGCGCGTGCCATAGAGGCCTTCCGGCCTCAGAAGGATCGGCGACCAGCGCTTCCACGCCGGCTCGACATCCTCTGGCTCGAGCAGGTCGAACAGATGGCCTTCTGCCGGAAGGATGTCACCGTAGCGAGAACCAATTGCCGCGCGGACGTCTCTCGCCTGGCTGGTTTTCTCCGTGATGACAATCTGATTGGTCATGGCCGTCCGGTCTGGCAGATACGGTTCGACAGCGCAATAGACAGAACGTAAAGTGAACGACTAGAAATCGCAAGCTGTCGCTTGACGGGTTGCGGAAGGAAGCGAGAAGGACGTCCCCGGCCTTTTCAAGCTATCGGCGACATCATAATGTCTGTGTCCTGCCCCTCGATCAGGCGCTCAGCCACATCGCAACCAACAGCCTCTTCTGGACCTGGACCTGGACCTGGACCTGGACCTGACGAAAAGCTTACAAAGTCGAGCTTAAGCGCCATAAGACGAACGAGGCATTCGCTGCACGACCGCCGCATCCCGGTCTTCATCGGGTCAGGCTCCAGAACGAACTCTTTCGCCCGTGGTTGGCTTTGAGTCTGAGGCCAAACTATGACGCCCGCGAGCGATCAGAGCCCCAATCCAAGGCGTCGATATCTAACGTGAACCTGTCCTTCTCGGACATCCGCTACTATTTCGAGTGCCCGTATCAATTCAAGATGAGAACGCTCTATGGGTTCAACGCGCCACTCGACGAAGCATTGGGGTACGGGAAGACCCTGCATGACGCACTAGCCGAGCTGCATCAGCGGGCGATAGCAGGAGCGACCATTCAGCCCTCTGACGCTGGGGAGCTAGTTGACCGGCACCTGCATGTTCCCTTTGCGTACCCGACTTTGCGCGAAACAATGAGGGCCTCTGCCAAACGCACGGTCGAGAAGTACATCGAAGCGAGACAGTCAGAATTCGACAAAATCGAGTTCAGCGAAAAGTCGATCGAAGTTGCCCTCGAGGGCGGCATCAATGTCCTTGGGCGTGACAAGCATTGCCGATCTACTTGCCAAGCTAAAGACCGAGGAGATCGCCACCGACGAGTCCGCCGACGCTCATGGACCAGGTGAAACTGAGCGTGTCTCGGACGAAGGTGAATACGAAGATGACGCGGGTGCGGATGACGCAACAGGTCATGACGCTAGAGAGGACGACGCAAACGGCGACACCAACAATTACGACGGCGAGCAAGAAGCCGACGATCACGACGACAGCGAGTCGCATGATCCTGATGCGACCCCGCACGAGGGCGGATCGGATTCTCGTGACAGGAAAACTCAGGCAGCAACTAACGGGAATGGAGAAAACAGGAAGAACCAGCGCAACGGCGAACGGACTTTCGTATCTTATGTTGCGACGCATCCCGAAGACGACGATGACGCCAAAGACCCGGACGGTCTCGCCCACGCCGAGCGTATGGCACTTGAGACAAAGGCCATTGCCCTAATCCGCGCGCGTGAGCCATTCCTCAAGACTACACCGACGGGCAATAAGGGCTTCGACCTTATCGAGACTGACGCAAACGACGAAGCTGAGCGCTGGGTTGAGGTCAAAGCCATGAAGGGGAGCCTCGAGGACAGGCCTGTTGGGCTTTCCAGTGTCCAGTTTGAGTTCGCCCGCCAGCATGGGGATCAGTACTGGCTGTATGTCGTTGAATATGCTGGCGATCCGGCTCGTGCTCGGATTCTGAAGATTAAGGATCCCGTGGGGCGATCGGGTACGTTTACCTTTGACAAGGGATGGTCATCCATCGCGCAGATAGACTTGCTTTCGTCAAGTGCTGCGGAGAAGGCATAGGTATTTCGAGACCCGCCCCAATCCTTGAGTATGACCTGAGAAGGCAACACCTGGCGCAAAGTCACCGTCAAGCTGGAACTAGGTGCCCCCTCTGCGGCCGGGAAGCGGTTGCCGAGGCCGCTAAAACTGGTACAGAATGTTGCTACAAACGCTTTCGATCTGGCGGCAAGTCGCCGCCTAAGTTCGCCAGAAATCGGGGCCTTTTGACCATAGTGCTGGGGTTCCTAGCACCGCTACCTGAGGCCGAATTGTTTGATTGAGGGTCGCGCAAGTCAGAGCTAGACGGTTGACCACAGCGTTGGTACACAGCTCTCCAATCGATTGCGTCTAAGTCGTTGATTTATATGTTTTTGGCTCGGGTCAGGGACAATCCCTTTCTCTCCGCCAGTTTTTTATTGCAAACTTGCCAGCACCGCTGATGAGCGTTCAAATTCCTTATGGTTTCAAAGGGGTTTAGCGACGCAATGCGAACCTCTCAGACTGCGCCTGCGCCGAAAATCAGTCTTAGAATGCCCGCAGTCTCATTCCGAGCGAACCTCGCAGAAATCAGTACGCATGGAAAAGCCAGAGTCTTTTCAAGCGCTTAAAAATCCTGCGAAAACGTCTCGTTCGAAACGTTCGTCTCGCCCTCGGTTTCACTGAAACACGCAGTGGGCGTGGTGTGGCGAATTTCTGAGGCCCGCAGAATTTCGCCACCGGTTTCCGTTTGATCAAGCTAAGGGCGATGAACAGGTAGAGTTATCGGTCCCAGGAACCTTCAGTCCGGACGGGACGCGGTCCCTTTGTGCCCGGCCCCAGGAGTCTCGGTGCGCCCGTCTCAACATCCTGCGAGTTTGGCAGCGTCGCGCCCGTCATCTTCTTGAACAAGTTTGCAACCGACTTCACGCCGCCAAGCTTGGCGCCACCAGGAAGGGCCGCCTGATCCTTTCCGTAATATTCGAACCAAGGCAGCCCGGCATCGCTGTAGGCCTTCGCCGTCGGCGGCTCGTTCAGCGCGGCCTCACCCGTGATTGCCTTCCAGTCTTTTGCATGCAGCAATGTGACAAAGACCCTATCGGCGGCAGCGATGTCCCAGTCGTCAATTTTGAACGGGTCCGGGTGAATGACCTGTCGCATCCGACCGCCGGCAGCGAGCCCCATCGGAGCAGCCATGGAATGACAAACCATGCTTTCCATCATTGAGGCCGAGGACATTCTGAGCCTCTGTGGGCGACTCCGTGCTTCCTCCCATGCACGGCGCTTCGCCTGCCAGACCTTGGCCTTGAGGGGCACGACAGAGATTTGAAGGCCTCCCCACTCGGCCTCGCCTGTCAGCTGTTCCTCCACCGAATATCCGTCCCCTAGTGGCATAGCGACGAACTGCCGGATGACGCCCTTCTCGATTGCAAAGCCGTCGAGCCAAGGCTGTTCGGGAGAGACTACATAGTCCTGCGGGGCGCGATGCAGACCAGCACGCCAGCCTTCGCCCGTCACCGCGTTGATCTTGCCCGCTGCAATTTTGATCGCCACGGGGAAATCCAGATCCCAGTCGGGTCCATCGTTGTGGAAGTTCAGCCACATGGCTTCCGCCTGCCACATCGGCAGGATGACGCCGCCTCGATCCGTCGTCGGCGCAGGAAGCCTTTCAGCATGGTCTTCTACATGCCGAAGAGGAAAGGATCCCAGCCCCGGCGGCAGGGAATAGGTTTTGTCAGAATCTGGAATTCGCAATGTGCGTTGAAAGTCGATCGAGAAACTTGCGTTCTCTTCGATTTGCGGAAAGCGAAAGACGAGACGATCATTTTCGAGTGTGGGCATAAGTGATTTTCCTCCTACCAGTTGCCGTCACGGACGTCCCGAACGATGCGCAAGACGGCATTGTCGGGCATGGTCTTGATCGCCCGGATGAGCTCGGCGAAGAGCTGCGGACGGGCGAGAATTGCAGAACGCAGGTCGGCCGAGATCTTGCCGGCCTGAGCAAGCAGCACGTCAGGGTCCTCCCCGAGCTCGTGGGCGAGCTTAATGAGGGTCTCCTCGCCGGGCGGTGCAACTTCGCCGCGCTCGACCCTTGAGAGGTAAGCAGGCGTGACGCCGCAGCGGATGGCGACCTGGCGCAGCGAAAACGCCGTGTTATTTTCCATCCGCTTCTCGCGCAGCTTTCGGATATTTTCTCCGAAGATCTCGCCGTGGGTATGTTGTGCTGGTTGTTGCATGTTGCCTATATAGACAACACATAATCACTCGTCAATAGCAGCAATATTTCTCCGCCCCTTCACAGCCGCTTCCGCCCCGGGATATCGCCGCCGCGCGGTGCCGCTGGGATCCGAAACTTGAAAAAGTTGCAGAATTGGAGTCGAAGCCGCAAATTCCGCCGCAGGCTAAGTTTGTGTGAACACCCGCCCCATCTGCTCCGACCAAGGCAGATTGACCGCCTCAATGAGGTCAATCACCGACACCGACGGCGGGTCGCGCGAGATTACCAGGCGCTCGAGCACGTCCGGTGAGAGGTAGGCCAGCCGCAGCATGCGGCTGACGAAGCGGTCGGTGAAGCCTTCGGCCTTCGCAAGGTCATGAATCGTCGCTACCTCGCCGGCCTCGAGCCGCCGCCGCCATGACCAGGCGCGCCCGAGCGCCTTGAGGATGTGCGCG